>Ga0208849_1000033_pt1 | contig 137902 bp, 121 predicted proteins | sample NGESurdeep072012_10_FD_184470 | JGI IMG/M metagenome (GOLD analysis project Ga0208849, IMG submission 184470) | Arctic peat soil microbial communities from Barrow, Alaska - NGEE Surface sample 53-3 deep-072012 (SPAdes) | ecosystem: Environmental > Terrestrial > Soil > Wetlands > Peat ... | reverse complement strand
GCCAAACCAAAAACTTCGCCGCGATCCCGACCTTTGCCAGATGACTCCGGCGGTGGATCGGCCGAACTCATCACGATCAAGCACGGCGCACGAACGGACGGAAATAAAGAAGGAGGCGGAACGCCGCCAGACGCGTAATCAACGGCCGCACCTGCGGGTGCGGCGCGCGCTGAAGCGCAGCGCGCTCGTCTGACGGCGTTCCACCGCGGCACTTGCGGCAGCGAACCAACGCCGCCGCTCAGCTCCAGACGCACTTCCTGGGACGTGGCGGGCGCATGATCCGGAAAAGTGGAAACCGGTTTTCCGAAAAGATCATGCGCAACAATAAGCGGGTGTTGCCCGCCTCCGCCTGTCCCAGTCCAGCGACACAGTCGCAGACCGGTCATGATGCCGGCCGGGCGTTGTCCCGAAACCGCCCGGGAGCAAAGGTGACAAGCCCTCGCTCGCGGGAACCGCGCTCGCTCCGCCAGACGGAGTCACCCGCCAGCGTCCTCTAAGAGAGCGAGACAAAGTCTTTTAGTTCAGCACGCACTGCGCGATCAAGAAATTCCACAGGGGGCGAGTCATCCCTCTGATATGCCGAGCTTTTTTTCCAGCTCTTTGTTTGATGGCTAGGCGCGGCAATTGTGACACGTTGCCTTGATTCGCGCCGATCTTCGCTAAGGTACGGAGCGCGCGGGCATTTTCGTATCGCGGCCGCTGTGCCGATCGATCTTGGGAATCGCTACCCCAGCGAGCCTCGGGTCGCCAACGGCACTCCACCATTAAGCTTAAGATTGATTGACCCTGGCGTGGACCCTGCCCTCCCAGAGACGCATGGGAACAATGCCTAAGCCAAGGCAGTTCCCGACCTGCCAATAAGCCGCGTTTTTGCGGGCTTTGAAGAAGCGTTGGGGGCACATCGCGCCCGCGCCGAGAGGTGCCGCCTTGCCGCGCGAGTTCCAACAGCCGGTGACCATCTCAATCTGGTCAAATTTCGGCATACCAAGTGGCACGGTCTCGACGCTTTGCGGCGAGACGCGAATTGGGAACCACGAGCGCGGAAGATTTTTGCGACCCCGGCAAGCCTGAAGCAGACGCAGCCGGAGGACAAATATCGCCACGTCTTCGATTGCACGTTCCTTCATCGACAACGCACACGCGGCAAACGGCTTGAAGTATTTGATTCGATATTCCAGTCGACCCAACTGAAAAACATAGCGGAAGAGCCGAGGCAGAGCAGCGCCGCTCTTCGCACAACAGTGAGGCGTACAGCATGAGATTGGGAAGTCACGTCAATTTTCTAGGCACGATAGGAACAGCAAGCATTCTTTTGTGGAGTCTTTCTCAAAGTAAGGCAAAGCCTGAATTTTCTCCGGCCTATATCCAAGTCCAGACTCTTCCAAAGCTTGCCGAAAGAGCGAGCATTCATCTTGCGTCGAGCCTGCATCGGGCGCGGGTCAAAACAACGCGTCATTTGATCAAGGATGTTACCATCAGGCACTTATGCAAGCTGCACAAATATGCCGGCGCCGAGCCAAAGGAGCCTACCTATCAATTGGTTTCTAAAGAAATTGGAGATGCGTTGGGCAGCCAAGCCGAGACAAACGAGACTCTCATTCGAGACGCCGCCCGACCGAAAAAAATCAAAGAGACTCGTCGTTTAGTCAAAGACGTTACTGTCGTGAATCTATGCAAGCTGCGCAAATATGCCTCCGTCGAACCAAAAGAACCCGTCGAACAACTCGCTTCCAAAGGGACGGAAGATGAGCGTGAAGGCCGCATTGAAATAACGGTGACCCCGTTCATTCGAGACATCATGAACAAGGCCCGGCCAAAACAGATTACCGGAACAATGACGGTCGAAGGAAAGGAATATCAATTTGGCTCCGGCGGCCGCGGTCAATCCATTCCCTATGGGGATTATCTCATAACCCCGGATGCCATAGGCTCCTGGGGCAGCCGACACGGGGCCATCGGCGTTGCGAACGGAACGATACCCGATCCGAAATTGCACCGTGACCGAGACGGGATTGAACTGCACGCCGCCGGCAACAGCAAACTCGAAACGGATGGCTGTGTTTCCATAAGAAAGGATCAATGGCCCGAATTTAGAAAGCAGGTTCTTGCGCTGGCCAAGGAAAACAAGAGGGTCTACCTCCACGTTTCAGAGCAGGGGGCATCTGTATCCACTAACCCGCTTGAATTCATCGGCGAGACCATTTCCGAACCAACGGTCAGCGAGGTGCTGAGCATGATTGACACACCAGCCCGCAAAGCGCGGGAGTGACCCGTCTATTTGCCGGATCGATGGAGTGACATGCCGCCGTGATTCGCTTTGTTTTTGCCACGGTGCGCAGAGCGCGATCGCCTTCGAATTGCGGCAGCGAAGCGCTCTCTCTGCTTGTCGGGAAAGGGCAGCGAGCATCTTGGCTGCTGATTGCGCGCACGACCGAGCCGCTGCAATTTGTCTTGTCTCGCTATCGCAGCTTCCTGTTGTTAATGCCGGTTCGCAGGCTTGGCTAATTTTTGATCCAACTGTTGGCGGTGTTTTCGCGGCGCATTCTAATGAACTGCATTCTAATTACTTGAAAGCAAAGTCAGATCGCGGCGCGCTTTGATTAAAAGCGGAGCGACCCCATTGAAACCTTCAAAATGAATGGCCTCTACGGATGAGTTCCGGGCTAGGTGAAATCACATATTGAGGATGAGCGGCTATGGGGCTGAAAGAATCGCAACCGGCGAATGCCGGTATTCTGCCGTTTCCACATGCCTCGCATGGCCGCGCGCCGGCGTGGCCGACGCAGCAGGATCAGCGGCTCCTGCATACCGTGCTCGAAAACATGACGCAGGGCGTGCTCATGTTCGACGCCGACGCCCGCCTCGTATTCTGTAACCGCCGCTACATCGAGATGTACGCCTTGCCGGCCGAAGCCGCCAAGCCGGGCTGCTTGCTGCTCGACCTGCTCAAACATCGGCTGGAGTCACGGACCTTTTCGGGTGACCCCGACGAGTACATTGCCGAGCTGCTGACGAAGATCGCCGAGGGCAACACCTTCCACAGCGTCGTCACGGCGGGCGACGGCCGCGCCATTTCGATCCTCAACAAGCCGCTTGCGGGCGGCGGCTGGCTCGCCACCCATGAAGACGTCACCGATCGCCGCCGCGCCGAAGAGCGCATCGCCCACATGGCCGGGCATGACGCGCTGACCGATCTACCCAATCGCATGCTGCTGCGCGAGCGGCTCGACCACGAGCTCAAGCGCGTCAAGCGCGGCGAGAACCTGGCGGTGCTGTGCCTCGATCTCGATCATTTCAAGAGCGTCAACGATACGCTCGGCCATCCGATCGGCGATGAACTCCTGAAACTTGTCGCCGACCGGTTGCGCGGCTGCACCCGGGAGCCCGACACCATCGCGAGGCTCGGCGGCGACGAATTTGCGATCATCATGACGCAGATGTTGAAGCCAGGCGACGCCGCGGCGTTGTCGCGGCGCATCCGCGAATCGATCATCAAGCCGTATCAGGTCGACGGCCACCAGATCATAACCGACATCAGCATCGGCATTTCGATCGCGCCGATCGACGGCGTCGAGCCGGATCAGCTTCTCAAGAACGCCGACATGGCGCTGTACGGCGCCAAAGGCGACGGACGCGGCATGTACCGGTTCTTCGAAGCCGAAATGGACAGGCGCATGAAGGAACGGCGCGGACTGGAAATGGATCTGCGCCAGGCGCTCAATAATGGCGAATTCGAGCTGTATTATCAGCCGCTCGTTAATCTTCAGACCAATGAGATCAGTGCGTTCGAAGCGCTGCTGCGCTGGAACCATCCGAGCAGAGGCCTGATCTCGCCGGCCGATTTCGTTCCGATCGCCGAGGAGACCGGGCTGATCGTCTCGATCGGCGAATGGGTGCTGCGCAAGGCATGCAAGGAAACGGCGAACTGGCCGCAGAGCGTCAAGGTCGCGGTCAATCTCTCGCCGGCGCAGCTCAAGAGCAAAAACCTGATGGCAATCGTGATGAGCGCGCTCGACGACAGCGGCTTGCAGGCCTCGCGGCTGCAACTCGAAATCACCGAGACGATGCTGATGCAGAATACGTTCGCCACATTGGGAATGCTGCATCAACTGCGCAAGCTTGGCGTGCAGATCGCGATGGACGATTTCGGCACCGGCTATTCGTCGCTCAGCTACCTGCGCAGCTTCCCCTTCGACAAAATCAAGATCGACCGCTCGTTCATTGCGGATCTGTCGAATGGCGCGGAGCCGCGCGCCATTGTGCACGCGGTCGCCGGGCTGGCGAAGTGCCTCAACATGATCTCGACCGCCGAGGGCGTCGAAACGCAGCAGCAATTGGACACGTTGCAGGCGGTCGGCTGCACCGAAATGCAGGGTTATTTGTTCAGCCGCGCCAGGCCGGCCGGCGAGGTGTTGCAGCTGTTTGAACTGCACATGCCGAAAGCCGTGAACGCTTAAGACCGCAGCCGGCGCAATTCCGCAAATCCAATCTGGGTGCGCTCCTCTCGAATCGATCGAAGGAGTGAGGGTGAGGGGTCTGCCCGCAAATCTGAGCGGCGGACGGGCCCCTCATTCCATAGACCGTCCTACGGCCCGCCGATCCCCATGGCCTCGACAAACTCGCGGCGCACTTGCGCCGGCTGGCCGAAATGGTGGCGGAATTCCTTCAACCGCTGGCGCAGGATCGGATCGTTGTTGTAATCGGCGAGCGGAATGCCCTCGGTGTTGAACTCGCGCGCCATGTTGGGCAGCGCGATGCAGGCGGCCTCGTTGGCGCTGCGAATGATACCGCCCGGCTCCTGGCCGGCCGCCAGCGTCTCCAGCTCCCTGAAAAAGCGCGCGCGCATCGTCGAGATACCGATGTCGCTCGAGCGCAAGTTCTCCTTGGTGCGGTCGGCGATGCGGCCCTGGCCGACCCAGGCGACGATATCCTGATTGATGACGTGGCTGGTGATCCAGCGGCCATCCTTGTCTTGAAGCGGGCTCTTCCACACCGGCACGCGCTGCTGCGTGTAGGGCTCGCGGTCCTTGGGGACGCGCATGAAGAACCACGCGACCGAAAGCGTGTTCTCGTCGTCGATCGGGACGCGCCACTCAAAATGACTGCCGAGATAAAAAGCGTTCGGCCACAGCGCGACGCGCCCGACAGTCCAATAGCGGTCCTCCTCGCTCTGGCCCTCGCGCACGCGCTTGTAGATCAGGCCGTGCTCGAACTCCTCGAACTTGAGTTTCAGATGTTTGGGTGCGGCGTTCTGGTCGCCGCCGCGCAGCCGCGCGCCCCAATTGTCGTGCATCCATTCGAAATGAATCGGATCGCAGGAGTTCTCCTGGCACTGAAACCAGTTGCACGGTATGTCGGCGAGCACGATCTCGCGAAAGCCGTTGGTCCAGGTGAACGGTTCCCAGATCGGCAGTTCCGGCGCCGGCAGCGGGCCCAGATAGGCAAACAACAGCCCGGCGCATTCCTTAACCGGATAAGCCTTGGTTTCGCAGCCGGCCTTCGACGGCTTGGGATTGGTTGTATCTTCGTAGGGCTGTTCGAGACAGGTTCCGGTCTCGTTGACGAGCCACCCATGATACGAGCAGCGGATGCCATGCTCTTCGACCCAGCCATACGCCATGTCGGCGCGGCGGTGCGGACAATGGCGGTCGATCAGGCCGTAACGGCCGGCCCGGTCGCGATAGAGCACGAGATCCTCGCCCATGAGCCGCACCGGCTTGATCGGATTGCGGTCGTCAAGCTCGCCGGCGCCGCCGATCGGCTGCCAGTAGCGGCGCAGCAGCGCACCCATCGGGGTGCCGGGTCCGACCCGGGTCAGCATGTCGTTGCGTGCAGCGGTGAGCACGTTCTACCTCCGTGACGATGCGCGGCTCGGCGCGCGGCGGATCATTCCATGTCTCGCGGCCGACTGCGAGGGGGATGGATAACCGCGATCCCGGCAGTGCCTGATTATGGGCCGAATTTCGAATCAATTCGAAAGAATTTCCTTATCGCGGCTGCAAGCTTTCTGGCGCTTGGTTCCGCCATGAGCGCCGGCAAGCCAACAGCGACGGGTCACGCCCAATGGTACGTCCAGGGGGATCAGGTTCGGCGTTTCGGACACGGCCTGCACGCTACGCACTCCGGTTTCGATGAAAAGCGCGCCAATTCATTGGCGCTCATCATCACCACCTCGCTGTTGTTCGTGCTGTTAGCCTCCGCGGTCTTGGTCGGAGGCCACGCCGTCATCAGCCCGCTGCTGCGCCCATCCGCCGTCACCGGCAATGCCGCCAATAATCGCGGCGATATCGTCTACACCATGCCGGACGGGATGTTCTGCCAGCACATGACGTTCGACAACACGACTGGCCGGATCACGAGCGGCGGCATGGATCGTTGCGACCCAGGCGTCGGCGACGGGGGCGACCGCCTCTCGACCGGGTTCAAGTGGGGCGCGCACTGAGCCAATCGCGTTTGCGGCTCACTCATCTGACAACGCTCGCCCGTACGCCTCGCCGCCGAACGCAGCGGCTGAAAAATCGCGGCAGCGCAGCCGGTGGAACCGGATTGTTTGCCCTTTAATAACCTTATTCGCATGGCCCGTCGCCCGCTCGCGCCCGGCACCCCGGACTGCGAAAGTAACAGCGAGGCGACACATGCGGACGTTTTTGCGGAAGTTGCGTTTCATCTGCCGGCTGGCCGTTCCGGCGGCCATCCTGATCGGCGGCATCAACGCAGCCAATGCGCAAAGCGAGGAAGTCAGGCAAGCCTGCACGCCGGACGCGATGCGGCTGTGCCAGCAATTCATCCCTGACCGGGCCAAGATCACCCGCTGCATGATGAGCAAACGCTCGCAGATCAGCGCACCGTGTCGTGCCGCCATGCGCTCCGAAGGCAATCGGCACCGCAAACGCGTCGCCTTTCACCGCGGCCACGTCCATCACGTGGTGCACAAGCATCGCGACTGAGCAAACTCCGCCGCCCTATTGCATCGGCTTGATGCCGAGCGCTTCGGCGAATTTGGCGACCTTGGCGCGCTGATCCTCGATCGACGTGGCGAATTCCTCGGGCCCGCCAATATTGAGAATCTGCCCGGTGAGCGCCAGCCGATCCTTGATGGTCGCATCGGCGGCTGCGGCGAAGTCGGACGTAATTCGTTTGCGCAGATCGAGCGGCATGCCGGGCGGCCCGAACAGGCCGACCAGTCCGTCGATCGTCAGCGCCGGGAAGCCTGCTTCCTGCACGGTCGGCACGTTCGGCTGCGCCGGCGTGCGCTGGGTGTTGGTGACGGCGAGCAGCGTGATCTTGCCGCTGTCGAGCTGCGGCTGGACGATCGCCAGCGCGGATTCATAGGCCTGCACCCGGTTCTCACCGAGATCCTTGGCGGCATCGACCGGGTTGCGGTACGGCACCTTGGTCATCTGCAAACCGCTGTCCTTGAGCCAGCCGGCGAACAGGAAGTCGAGCGCCCCGGTCACGCCCGCCCAATTGAGCTTGCCGGGCTCCGCGCGCGCGCGTTTCACCAGATCGGCGAGCGTGTCGATTTTCAATTCCTTGGGCACGGCGATGACGATGAAGGTGTTCGACACCCGCACGATCGGCAACAGGTCGCTCGGCTTGTAGGGCAGCTTGTCGTGCAGGAACGGATGCGCCGTGAAGGACGACGACGGCGCAAACAGCAGCACGTGATCGTCATGCGCGGAGACGAAGGCGTTGATGGCCACAAGGCCGTCGCCGCCGGGACGGTTTTCGACGATGACCGGCTGGCCCCATTTCCGGCTCAGCCGGTCGGCGAACAGCCGCGCGCCGATATCCGAACCGCTGCCTGCGCCAAGCGTCAAAATGAATTTCACCGGACGCGTCGGCCAGGCCGAAGCGGCGCGCGCGCCGTCCGTAAGCACCGCAGCAGCAAACAGACCTAACACCAGAGCAAGCACGGCCTGGAGCTTGTAGCGCATCATGTCCTCCCCGATTTTGCGTTCTGTTTTCCGGCTTATTGCGCCGCCTTGAGACCGAGCCGCTTGGCGATGCCCGCCGCCATGATACGCTGCGCCTCGATTGACTTGGCGAATTCTTCGGGCCCCGCGATATTCATGATCTGCCCGCTCTTGGTCAGACGATCCTCGATGATCGGATCGGCAGCGGCGCGAAAATCGGCGGCAATGCGCTCGCGCAGCGCAAGCGGCATCCCGGTCGGCCCGAACAGACCGACCAGGCCGTCAAGCGTCAAGTCAGGGTATCCGGCCTCGGCCACGGTTGGCAGCTTCGGCTCGGTCGGCGCACGCGTCGTGTTGGTCACGGCGATCAGCTTGGCGGTGCCGGAATCGACCTCCGGCCGCACGATCGTCAGCGCCGGCAGATAGACCTGCACGCGGTTCTCACCGAGATCCTTGGCGGCGTCGACCGGATTGCGATACGGCACCTTGGTGATGTCGAGATGCTCCTGCGCCAGGAAGCCTGAAAACAACAGGTCGTTGAGACCGGTGACCGCGGCCCAGTTGAGCTTGCCCGGTTCGGCGCGGGCGCGTGCCACCATCTGGGCGACCGAATCGACGTGAATCGCGGTCGGCACCACGACCCCGATGACGGTGGTGGATACGCGCACGATCGGCACGAGGTCGTTCGGCTTATAGGGCAGCGTGTCGTGCGCGTAGGGATGCGCGGTGAACGAGCCCGACGGCGCGAACAGCAGCACATGATCGTCATGCGCGCTGACAAACGCATTGATGGCGACGAGGCCGTCGCCGCCGGGCCGGTTGTCGACAATGACCGGCTGGCCCCATTTCCGGCTGAGCCGGTCAGCAAACAGCCGCGCACCGATATCGGCGCCACTGCCGACGCCGAGCGTGACGATGAATTTGACCGGCCGCATCGGCCATTTCGCCTGCGCTGACGCCTGGGTCGCGGCCGTCACGACGGCGGCGAAGCCCAGCAAAACGGCCACGAGGAAACGGAATTGCGATTTCACTTTGCCCCCCTGTTTATTCTTGCCGGTTATTCTTGCCGGTTATTCTTGCTGTTTATTCTTGCCGGCGAAAAATCGCCGTGGCGATCAGGTTTCCAAACCCGTCGGCACGTTCTCGTTTTCGCTTGAAAGCTTCATGCCGGCGGCGAGCGCCATGGTCTCGGCGAGCGCGGCAAAGTCCTTCTGTAAATATTCTTCCGGATTCTTCTGCAGCGTGGCGACGCCGAAATGGGTTTGCAGCATTTCGCGGGTCGCTGCGGTCACCGGCATTGGCACGTCCATCTCGCGGGCGAGTTCGAGGCCAAGATCGAGATCCTTGCGCAAAAGCTCCGGCGTGAACGTCGTGGTCCAGTCGAGATTGACCAGCGCCGGCGATTTGTAGCGCGTGAACATCGAGCCCATGACGCCGTTGTTGAGAAACGCCAGGAACGCGTGCCGCGGCACGCCCATCTTGTTGGTCAGGAGCGTGATCTCGATCAGGTTCTGGATCACCACACCGAGCATGACGTTGTGGGCGATCTTACAGACGCGCGCCAGCTCGCCCTCGCCCACATAGGACACGCCCTGCGGCGCGAAAACCTCGATCAGCGGCGTCGCGGTCTTGCAGGCGGCCTGCGGACCCGACACCACCGCGGAGAGCTTGCCCGCCTTGATGACCTTGGCGTTGCCGCTCACCGGCGCGGCGACGAAATCGGAGCCAAGCTGCTTGAGCTTGTCGCGGATCGCCGCGGATTCCTCGACTGCGATGGTGGAGCAGTCGACCACGATCGGCGGCATCTTGCCGCCCTGGCTGCACACGCCGTTCTTGCCATACAGCACGTCCTGCACGCTCTTGCCGGTGTCGAGGATCGAGAACAGCACATCGACATTTTTCAGTTCGTAAAGATGATCGACGACCTTGCCGCCGATCTTGGCCAGCGGCTCGGCCTTGGCGCGCGTACGATTCCAGATCGAAACGTCGTGGCCGGCCTTGATCAGCCGCTCGGCCATGGGCAGACCCATGCGGCCCATGCCGATCCAGCCGATCTTCTGCGCGTTCTTGGTGGCCATGGCGAACTCCTCGCGAACTGCGTTTATGTGTCCCGGTTTTCCTATCACAGGGGGCGGCGACTGCAACGCCTCCCACCGCCATGCGTCCCCGCTGACGATGCCAGCCCGCTGACATGCCCGCCCGCAGACGATGCCTTGCGCTGAAGATGCCTTGCTGCTGACGATCCCTTGCCGCCCTCACAACGGATTTGTAGTTTCTCGTCATGCAGCAGGCCACAGCGCTTTCCGACATCGCCGTAAAAACCACCGGCGGCGAGGCCGGCCCGTTGTGGCGTGCGCTGCGCAATATCTTTCCGTTCGCCGTTGTCGGCGGCCTGTGGGAGGCGGCGTCGCATCTTGGACTGTTTCCGGTGCGGTTCTTCCCGCCGCTGGAGACCGTCGCGGCGACATTCGTGCGGCTGACGGCAAGCGGCGTGTTGCCGCATCACACGCTCGACACGCTGCTCCGTCTCATCGCCGGTTTTGCGCTCGCGGCCATTGTGGGCGTCGGCATCGGCGTGCTGATGGGGCGCTCGCGACGCGTCGAGGATTATCTTCTGCCGCTGATCAGCGTCGCGGCGCCGATCCCGGGCCTCGCCTACACGCCGCTGTTTCTGCTGTGGTTCGGGCCCGGCAACGTGCCGACCATTCTGCTGGTCGCTTTCGTCTCGACGTTTCCGATCATCTACAACGCGTGGACCGGCGTGAAGGCCGTCAAGGATATCTGGGTGCGCGCCGCACAGGCGATGGGCGCGGACGACCGCCGGCTGTTCCGCCACGTCATTCTGCCGGGCGCACTGCCCTACATCCTCACGGGATTGCGGCTCGGCCTGGCGCAAGCCTGGCGCATCCTGGTCGCGGTCGAAATGCTCGCGGCGGTGCCGTGGGGATTGGGCTGGATGATTTTCGGAGCGCAGGAATTTCTCAACACCGACGTGATGCTCGCCGGCATTGCGGTGATCGCGCTGATCGGCGTCGCCCTGGAGAAGCTGGTGTTCCAGCCGTTGGAGAACTTCACCGTGGTCCGTTGGGGGATGCTGCTGTCATGACGCCGGAACGGTCGCGTTCGCTGCGGCGCGGTCTCACGAGCTTTGTCGTGCTCGCGGCACTCTACGAGGCGGCCGCATATTCGGGCTTCGTCAAGCCCGCGCTGATGCCGCCGCTCGGTACCATCGCGCAGACGCTGTTCGGCATGCTGGCTGACGGCAGCATGTTCGGCCACGCGGCCGCAACGCTCGCCCGCGTACTGATCGGGTTCGGCCTTGCGGTTGCGGTCGGCCTGCCGCTGGGCGTGCTGATGGCCCGCTTCCGGCCGGTCGAGCATTTCGTGCTGCCGCTCGCCAGCGCTCTCATGCCGATCCCGTCGCTTGCCTGGGTGCCGGTATTCATCCTGTGGTTCGGTCTCGGCGATCTGGTGGCGGTACTGATCGTGTTTTACGCCGCGCTGTCCCCGATGCTGCTCAACACCTGGTCGGGCGTGCGCGCCGTCAACCCCATCTGGCTGCGTGCCGCCGGCGCCATGGGGGCGAACGAGCGCCGCCTGTTCTGGAAGGTCATCATTCCGGGCGCGTCACCCTTCATCATTGCCGGACTGCGGCAATCGTTCCTGCGCTCCTGGATCGCGGTCATCGGCGCCGAAATGCTGGCCGCCTCGAACTGGGGCTTGGGCTGGGTCATCTTCGACGCCCAGCAGTTCCTCAATGCCGACGTGATGATGGCGTCGATCCTGGTGATCGGCCTGATCGGATTCGCCGCCGAGCGGCTGGTATTCGGCTCGCTCGAACGCGCCACCATCTACCGCTGGGGCATGGCCCGCATGGCGAAGGGGTGACGGTCGATAACTTTGGGCGCGGGAAAATTTGGATCAACCGGCGCTCCCGGACGTGGAGCTGGTCCTGAGCAACGATCGGCCGGGCTTGTTGTTTACCGCGTTGTTTAACCACGCGACGAACAGCCGGTTGAATTCATGCCGAGATGCGACGAGTGTTTGTGCGGTGTCCACCCCGACACCAGCACTCTAGCCCGATCCCCCGTCCCCGACACCCCGAACGGGTTAGTGCGCAGCGGCCGGTTCTCCAACGAGGGCCGGCCGCACTGATTTTTGTTGGGTCGCATTTTGTTGAGGTTGGCATTTTGTTGGGTAGGCGTTTTGTTGGGTAGGTAGGGAGCATTGCGATGGAAGATCTGGCCAGTGCCGGAAATCCCAGCTCGCCACCGAAGAAACGGCGGCCAGGATTAACATTTGCCGATTTGCCGTTATTTGCCACCGACGCCGAGCTTGGGGTGGCGTTGCTGGGGCGAGCGCGCGCGGCACTGTGGAACAGGCTCGTTCAATCGTTTGAACAGGAGGGCCTTCCAAAGAACGATCCGCTGATGGGCGGACGCTACGTCCCGGCGGTGAAGGCGTTTTTTGATCGCCAGTATGGGCTGACGTCCAGCGTACGGGCTGCGTCTGGCCATCCGGCACGATGATAGCTGGCGCCGGACTTGCGTGCAGCAAGAGACCATCGCGGCCCTTATAGGCAGGACGATGTCGGGCGGCGTATCGAATCGATTCACTCCGGCTTCAAATTGCCGTCCTTGATGATCCCGCGATACTTGGCGATATCGGCCCGCACAAATGCGGCGAATTGATCGATCGACAAGGCCTGGACTTCCGGGCCGATCGCTTTCAGCTTGGCATTGATCGCCGGCTCAAGGATGATCTTGTTGATCGTGGTGTTCAGTTTCTGCGCGACGTCCATCGGCATGCCGTGCGGACCGAAGAAGCCGACCCACAGCGGAAAATCGAAATTTGAGATGCCGGTGACTTCGGCGACGGTCGGCAAATCGGGGTTGGCGGCCGCGCGCTTAATGGTTGAGACCGCCAAGAGTTTGATCCTGCCGCCCTGCGACAGCGGCACGGCGCTCGGATAGGCCGGAAAATAAAAATCGACCTGTCCGGCCGCAACATCGTTCAAGGCCGGGCCCGCGCCCTTATACGGCACGTGCACGAGCTTGCTGTCGAGCTTGAGCTTCAACAATTCGCCGGCGAGGTGGCCGGGCGTACCGACGCCGGCCGATGCAAAATTCATCGGCTTGCTGGCGCGTAACGCCGCTGCCCATTCGGCTGCGGTCGCGTAAGGCGATTTCGCCGGCACCGCCAGCACAAGCGGCATCACGCCGGCCAGCGTCACCGGCTGCATATCCTTCAGCGGATCGTAGCCGACATTTTTCATGAAATACGGATTGATGGCGATCTCGGGTGTCTGCCCGACCGCCAGCGTGTAACCATCCGGCGGTGCGTTGACGACATCGCGTGCGCCGATGGTGCCGCCGGCGCCTGCCCTGTTCTCGACGATCACCGACTGGTGCAGTTCGACACCGAGCTGGTTGCCGATGATGCGGCCCAGAATGTCGCCGGCGCCGCCTGGCGCGAAATTAACGATCAGATGGATCGGATGGCTCGGGTAGGCCTGCGCCCACATCGGCTGCGTCGCCGCGGCAAGTACCGCTGCGATTGTCCCGGCCGCGATAACGCTGCTAATGATCCGCACGGCGCTCTCCCGCTTTTTCCGCCGGCTATCGGCAGCGACTGAGCGGGCAATTTATTTGAGAGGAAGCGTTACAGGAAGCGGCCATGCCCCATATCGAGGCACGCGACATTACGCTCAATTACGACACGCCTGCAGGCGCGGTTGCGGGCGTTCGCGCCGTCAGTTTCGCGCTGGAGACCTCCGAATTCCTCTGCATCGTCGGCCCAAGCGGCTGCGGCAAATCAACGCTGCTCAACATCATCGCCGGGTTCCTTGAGCCAAGTGCCGGCGAAATCCGCGTCGCCGGACAGAAGGTGCAGGGCTACGGCATGGATCGCGGCGTGGTGTTTCAGGACTTCGCCCAGCTGTTTCCGTGGCGCACCGCGCTTGGCAACGTGATGTTCGGCCTTGAAATGAAGGGATTGCCCAAGGCCGAGCGCGAGAGGATCGCACTCGAGCAGTTGCGCCTCGTCAAGCTCGAAAACTTCGCCAAGTCGTTTCCGCATCACCTGTCGGGCGGCATGCAGCAGCGGGTCGCGATCGCGCGTGCGCTTGCCTACAATCCGGCGGTGCTGTTGATGGATGAACCGTTCGCAGCACTCGATGCGCTCACGCGCGACGACATGCAGCGGCTGCTCGCCGATGTGTGGCGGGAGACGCGAAAGACCGTGATCTACGTGACCCACAACGTCGCCGAAGCCGTGTATCTCGCCGATCGCGTCGTGGTGATGACGCCGCATCCCGGCACGGTGAAGACCGAGGTGCCGATCCGGCTGCCGCGTCCGCGCGATCCGCTGAGCATTGAGTTTCTCGACTATCAGAAAGAGCTGCTGCGCCTGCTCGGACAAAAAGCCGGGCAAGAATCCGGGCAAGAATCCGGCAGCGTCGTCTGACGGCCGCAACAACGGAGAACCACCATGCGTGCAGTTCGATCGAAGAGTGTGCGGATGGTCCGCGGCGCGATCGCGGTGCTCATAACCGCGGCCTGCATGCGCGTCTTGCCGGCAGCCGCGGCCGATACCTATCCGAGCCGGCCGGTCCGGCTTGTGGTCGGCTTCGGCGCCGGCGGACCGACGGATATTCCGGCGCGCTTCATCGCCGACAAACTCGGCGCGGCGCTCAAGCAATCCGTCGTGGTGGAGAACAAGCCGGCGGCCGGCGGCATCGTGGCGACGCGCGATGTGCTGGCGCAGCCGCACGACGGTTACACGCTTTTGCTCTGCACGCATTTCGATGCCACCAACGTCGCGGTCTATCGCGACGCCGGCTACACGCTCGCGGACATCGCTCCGGTCTCGATGATCGCCAAATACTACTACGGACTGGCGCTGGCTAATGCGGTTCCCGCGACGGATTTCAAATCGTTCGTCGCTTACGCCAAGGCGCATCCCGGCGAACTGACCTACGCCACCGTCGGCGCCGCCTCCGCGCAGGAGATCATGGCGCGCCAGCTCGGCAAGATGACCGGCGTCTCCCTGACGCGTGTGCCGTTCCGTGGCGGACTTGGTGTGGTTCAGGAGTTGATCGCAAATCGTGTCGATCTCTACCCGTCGCCGACGCTGGCGGTCGTGCAATACTACAAGGCCAAGCAGCTGAAGATATTGGCGACGACCAGCCCGGAACGGCTCGCAACGCTGCCGGAAGTGCCGACGCTTAAGGAGGCCGGATTCGATTTCGTCCGCTTCGGCTGGCTCGGCGTCTGCGCGCGCGCCGGCACGCCGGCACCGATCGTCGAAACGCTCAACAAGAATATCGTTTCCATCGTTGCATCGCCGGCCTACCGGTCGCTGATCGAGAACGCCGGCTCGATTGCCGAGTCGTCGTCGCCCGAGGGCCTCCGCGCCATCATGCAGAAGACTTTTGCCGACGTCGTGCCGGCGGTGAAGGAATTCGGCCTGCAACAGCAATAAGCGAATGAATAACGCGCTCATCCGGAGGACCCCACGATGAAACAACGACCGACATTGACCCGGCGGCAATATCTTGGCGCGGCCAGCGCCGGCGCTCTGGTGCTAGGTCTCGGCTCGCCACGCCAAGCCGGCGCAGCCGAGTCGATCCGCCAGGGCTACCAGACCAACATCTGGGGCATGCCGACCTATTATTTGATGAAGTCGGGCTATCTGGAGAAGCACGGCATTGCGGCGCAGGATTTCGCCGTACCGTCCGGCAACATCACCATGCAGCAGATGGTGGCCGGCCAGGTGGACCTCGGCACCTATGCGGGGCCGTCCTTCATCATCGGCAACGTCAAGGGCGGCATCGTCGCCATCGCCGTGATCGAAAATGTCGGCAAGACCGCGCGCGTTACCACGCGCAAGGATCTCAACATCACCAAGCCAGAGCAGCTGCGCGGCAAGCGTATCGCCAACCTGGTCGGTTCGTCGGTCGGCAACGATTTTGACGACATCGTCATGCCGCACTACGGCATCCACAAGGGCGATTTTCAGGAAATCCGCATGGACGTGAACAACATGGTGGCGGCGCTCGCGGCCAAGACCGTCGACGCCATGGTCAATGTCGAGCCCTACAACGTGATTGCGGTTTCCGACGGCATCGGCAACGATCTGTTGGATTTCTCGCAGTTCGATCCGATGCCGGTATTCATGGCCGCCACCGCCGAGATGGTCGAGAAGCGTCCCGATGTCATCGTCGCATATCTCAAGGCGTGGCTCGACGCCGCCAAGGACTTCAAGAACGAGCAGAAGAAAGTCAACGACACGATCTATGCGTTTTACGCCAGCAAGGGTTACAAGATGTCGGCGGATGCGTTTTCGACAGCGCTGGCGCGCGTCCAGGTCGACCCCGGCTTCCCGGACCTCAAGTCCTACATGCAGCGGCAGGCCGAAATCCTGGTCAAGAACAAGACCATCAAGACCATCCCGGATTGGAGCAAGGCCTTGCGGCCGGATTTCATGGAAAAGGCCAAGGCCGGGGCGTGATGTTCAAATCCTGCGGGATGGGCTAAAGTTGCCTTCATCGTCATGGCCGGGCTCGTCCCGGCCATCCACGTCTTGAATGAACAAGCGATAGACGTGGATGCGCGGCCGAAGCGCCGGGCATCGCATGAGTTCATTGCCAAAGAGGAGACGCCTGAATGGCCGCTACTGAATCTAGCCCGGCGATGACGAGCTATCAGCCCGTCGTCTGGAATTTCAAGCTATTGGCGCATGACATGCTCGCGGGCTTCGGCGGCATGGGCGAAGGCATGTCGGTGCAGATCGCGCCCGACGGCCGGCGCATCATCTGGCTGGCGCACGAGAGCGCGCCGAAGAATTTCACCGCGGTCGACGTGACCGATCCGCGCAAGCCGAAGGTGGTGTGCCAGACCGACCTGCCGCACGCCAACATGCGCTCGAACTCGCTCGAGACCTGCGGCAACATGATGGCGGTGGCCTATCAGACCTCGAAGAAGGACCTGCAGCCCGCGGGCTTCGAACTGTTCGACATTTCCAAGCCGGAGAATCCGAAATCGATCGGCTTCTTCGACTGCTCCGGTCCGCATTCGCGCGGCGTGCACCAGCTTTGGTTCTGCGACGGCGAGTATGTGCATTGCGCGTCTGGCTCGCGCGACTTCACGCCGACGCACCCGCAGGACGACCAGTTCTACCGCTGCATCGACGTGCGCAATCCGTCGAAGCCGGTCGAGGTCGGCCGCTGGTGGATGCCGGGCACGCGCCAGGGCGACAACGTCATGCCGCCGACGCGTCATCAGCTCGACAAGGGCTATCGCGCCCACAACACCAACGTCTATCCGCAGCGCCCCGACCGCTGCTACCTCGCCTATATCGACGGCGGCATGTTCGTGCTCGATATTTCCGACAAGGCGAACCCGAAGAAAATCTCGTCGTGGACCAACTCGCCGCCCTACACCGGCTTCATGCACACCATCGTGCCGCTGTTCGATCGCGGTCTGATGCTGGTGACCGACGAGTCGACCGAGAACAACGCCAAGGACTGGCCGAAGCTGATCTGGGTGCTGGACGCGCGCGACGAGACCAACCTGGTCCCGATCTCGACCTGCCCGCTGCCCGACCACACAATCTACGCCAAGGCTGGCCGGTTCGGCGCGCACAACATCCATGAAAACGTGCCGCTGCCGACGGCCTGGCAAAACGATCAGATCGTGCTCGGCACGTTCTTCAATGGCGGACTTCGCGCCTACGACATTTCCAATCCGTATCAGCCCAAGGAGGTCGGCGTGTTCATGCCGCCGGCGCCCGCCGGGGCACCGACCGGCACGATCCAAATGAACGACGTGTTCGTCGACGAACGCGGCATCGTCTACACGGTCGATCGGCATCTCGGCGGACTGTACATTTTGGAGATGGATTTTTGATCTCGTAGGGGCGCCCCTCGTGGGCGCCCGCAACAGCGCGGCCACAAAAGCCTCAACAGGGCGGCCACAAGGGCCGCCCCTACGGTTGCATCATGCTCGACCTGTTTCCGTCGCGTAACGCCAGTCCGTTTGGGCGGCGGCAAAAGCGCGAGCGCGGCGCGCGCATTCCGGTAACCGTCGTCACCGGCTTCCTCGGCGCCGGCAAAACCACGCTGCTGCGCCGCTTCCTGTCGTCGCCTGAGGGCGCCGGCACTGCCGTGATCGTCAACGAGTTCGGCGCGGTCGGCATCGACGATGCGCTGCTGCGCTCAAGCGCCGACGAGACCGTGCTACTCGGCAACGGCTGCATCTGCTGCATCACGCGCAGCGACCTGCAGCTTGCGTTGCGCCGGCTTGTGTTCGACCGCGAGCACGGCACGGTGCCGCCATTCGGCAGGGTTGTCATCGAAACTTCAGGGCTCGCCGATCCGGCGCCGATCCTGCAGACGTTCTCGACCGACCGCGCGCTCGGCGGCGAATTTCATGTCGACGTGGTGCTGGCGGTGGTCGACGCCGTCGGCGGCGATGCCAACCTCGATGCCGCCGCCGAAGCGCGCAAGCAGGTTATCCTCGCCGACCGCCTGGTTATCTCGAAAACCGATCTCGCCGACGCGACAGCGGTCGAGCGCTTGACGCGCCGGCTGCAACTGCTCAATCCGCGCGCTGCGATCGATATCGCGGTCGCGGGTGCGCTCGATCCGGATCGGGTGATTGCGCCGGTCAATGCCGAACGCTCCGGCTTCGTCGCCGAGGCCGAACATTCCGATGGCATCGAGAGTTTCGTCATCGAAATGGCCGAGCCGATCGAATGGCCGACGTTTTCGCGCGCCATGGAAACCTTGACCGCGCTGCGCGGCGCCGACCTGCTGCGCGTCAAAGGCCTGCTCAACATCGCGGGCTGCCGCGGACCGGTCGTCATTCAATATGTGCAGCACCTCGCCCATCCGCCGGTCGAGCTTGAGTCCTGGCCGGATGCCAACCGCACAAGCCGCGTCGTATTCATCACGCGCGGCGTGCCGGAGCGGCAAGTGCGCGATCTGTTTGCCGCCGTGCAGGCGCTGGCGAGCCCGCCGCAAGCGCCGCCGGCATGATCTTGCCGCGTAACAATCAACGCGCATTTTCGAAAAATCCGCGCAGCTACCGCAACGCTCTGCGAACTAGCGCCTTACGGCGGACACACGAATATGATGATTGACTGGCCTTATTAAGGCTGTTGCGCCGCGGCAGTATGACGGCACGACGCCGCAATGACGCGACGAGATTGTAAGGAGGGCGATATGGGACTGATGGATGTACTCAATGGCATGCAGAACGGACCGCGCGGACAAACCGCGCCGGGCCAAGGCGGCATGTCGCCATTGACGATGGCGCTCCTGGGCTTGCTTGCCTACAAGGCCATCAAGAGCGTGAGCGGCAACCAGCAGGACGTTCCGGCCGGCGGCGGCACGGCACCGGTTGGCGCCCCCGGCGGACTTGGTGGACTTGCAGGTGGACTTGCAGGTGGGCTCGGAGGCCTTTTGCAGGGCGGGTTGGGCAACCTGCTTGGCAGCGGCAACTCGGCCGGCAGCGTGCTGAGCGGGGGTCTCAACGATCTGCTCAAGCAGTTTGAACAAAATGGCCAAGGCGACGTCGCCAAGTCGTGGGTCGGCACCGGATCGAACAAGACTATTGCGCCGGATGATCTCGCCAACGCGCTCGGCACCGACCGCATCAATCAGCTCATGCAGGTATCCGGACTGTCGCGCGGCGACCTGCTCAACGGTCTCAGCCAGCATCTGCCCGGCGTAGTCGATCAATTGACGCCAAGCGGGCGCGTGCCGACCGAGCAGGAAGCGTCACAACTGGCTACCGGATAATCGCAGCGCGCCGCTCCCGCGAAAGCGGTCTTCCGCAATCGCTGCCGACAAAAGGTGAAGCGTCGCGAAATTTCGCGACGCCTGCATCATGAAATAATGGGATGACGGAACATGGGTTTCATCTGGATCGTCATTGTCGGATTTGTCGCCGGTATTCTCGCTCGCCTGTTAGCTCCGGGTCCGAACAAACCATCCGGCTTTCTCCTCACCGCCGTGCTCGGCATCGTCGGAGCCTTCGTCGCCACGTTCATCGGGCAGGCGATCGGCTGGTACCGGCCGGGTCAGGGCGCCGGCATCTTCGCCGCCACCATCGGCGCGGTGATCGTGCTGTTTATCTGGAACAGACTCGTCGCCTCCGGCGTCATTCACGATCCGGCCGGCAGGCCGCAGGCTTAAGCGCGAGTCGGCGCAGCATCGTCATTGCAATGTATTGTCTCTAAGTTTTGGCCGCGGTCTGCGCGGCCAGCATCCGCTGCGCGGATTGCGCGTCGATCAGCGGATAAGTGTCGAAATGGGCTGGGACGATATCCGCCCACTCGTTGAGTATTTTGTGAAGCTGGTCGTTGCTCTCGACGTCCAGCACCGCGGCGGCGCCGCGCCCGGCGCGCGCATAAATATGGCGGCAGATACCGCGCGCTTCGTATCCCGCCATCCACGGCCAGAACGATTGCCGGGTCTTGGCCATATCAGAAGGCCGCTCCGGCCGCGGCGTCGACACGACGAGAAACAGCATCGCCGCAATCCTTCTACTGCGCTATGACGCAGCTGCGGGCGCCATGGAAAATCCCGACACGGTGCTGTCCGGCATCTCCGCCTTGAGCCTTGGATAAACGTGACGCGCGAAATTGCGGATGCTGCGCACCGTTTCGTCGTGCTCGAGAAAGCCCGCCTGACCCATGATGAGCAGGTGGCCGAAGCCGCCGACGTGATCGTACATTTTCCGGACCTGCGCATAGACCTGATCCGGCGTACCGGCCATCATCAGGCCTGCATTGATCGTGCTCTCGACCGTGGCCTGCGCAGAAAAATTCCGGTGCTGATCGCCGGTGTCGCCGCGCATGACGTGGGCAAAGGCCGCCGGCGGCGCATAGCCGGGCGGGAAGGCGAAGTGCGGCGGTACCTTGTTGGCGCGGATGTACCACAGGATTTTCTCGGCGCCGGCGCGCGCATCCGCCTCGTTGTCGCCGACATAGACCAGCGCCGCATACGCGAGCCGGTCGATTGGCACTCCCTCCCCGCGTCCGGCCTCGCGCCAGCCGCGCCGGTAGGCGTCATAGACGCGCCGCGTGCCGTCATAGCCGGTCAGGAATGTCGCCTGCACAAAACCCTGCGCACCGACGCGCTGTGAGCCTGCCGGCGTCGTCGTCGAAATCCAGACCGGCGGATGCGGCGACTGAAACGGCCGCGGCCAGATGTTGATCTGACGATGATGAAAGAACCGCCCCTCATGGCTGAACGGCCCGTCATGACTGGTCCAGGCCTTGATGATGAGATCGAGCGCCTCGGCGAAGCGCTCGTTGGTGCGGACCGGATTGCTGTTGCCGGCGGAAATCTCGTAGGGCACGCCGCGCACGAAACCCGCCTCAAGCCGGCCGTGCGACAGCATGTCGACCAGCGCCATTTCCTCCGCGACGCGCACCGGCTGCCGCCGGTTGGCGATCGGATTGCCGAGAATCAGAAGCCGCGCCTTTTTGGTGACCCGCGCCAGCGCCGCGAGCAGGAGCGGCGCCGCTGGATCCACACAGGTCGCCGTCTGATGATGCTCGTTGAGCATGATCTCGACGCCTTCCTCCTCGGCGATCTGCCATTCTTCGATGTAGCGGTCATAGAGAGCCGCGCCCTTCTTCGGATCGTAGATGCGATTCGGCAGGCTGACGCGGATCGATTCATATTCCTCTACCGGCGGCAGATAGGGGTAGGCCGTCTCGCTGAAATGCCACGCTCTCATCGCGTCCCTCCCGCTTGTGCTGCGCCGTCCAGGAAGCCGAGCAGCACGCGCGCGAATTCTGCCGGCTGCTCCAGCTGCGGGGCGTGTCCCGCCGCCGCGATCGTCGTCACTCGCGCCCCGGGAATGAGCTTGGCGTAGCCGTCGACATAATCCGCGCTGACCAGGCCGTCGCTCGCGCCGCGAATGAACAAGGTCGGCGACGCGATCCGATGCAAGCGATGGCGGAGCTTCGGATTGTGCATCCACGGCTCCCAGGTCAGCAGCGCCGTAGTCTCGCGATTGCGCGCGATCACCGTGAGCTGCTCGTCGGTCATTTTCGAATAATCGAGTTTGCCCTTGTCGACATCGTGGTAGATGAGCCGCACCACCTTGTCCTGCGCCATGGCGAATATGTCCGGGATATCGAGCTTGTCGGCAGGGCCGAGCTTGACGCCGACCGGCCCGACCAGCGCCAGCTTCCCGATGCGCTCGGGCACTTTGGTGGCGATTTCGGCTGCGAGCCAACCGCCGAGCGAGGTGCCGACGACATCGACACGACCGAGGCCGCGGCGATCCATGAGTTCGAGATAGAGATGCGCAATGTCGTCGACGGTATCGAGCCAGAGCGGCAGGCCCGACGCGCCGAAGCCCGGATGCGACGGCGCGATCAGGCGGCGGCGCTGCGCCAACAGTCCGACATAGGGCGGATCAGGCGTAAAACCCGACGCGCCGTGTAGAAATAACAGCGGCGGCCCTTCGCCGCCCTCGTGCAGTTCGAGTTCAATGCCGGCGAGCGTGATCGTCTCGCGCGCCATGACGGATGCATCGGGCATTCACCCTCCCCTGGCCGGCTTTGGCCTTCATCGCAGAAACGACGCGGCGCCGACCCGCCAGCTTAACGTCCCGGCGCTGTCCGAAACAACCGATGAGAATCGATGACTGTTGCGCGCCCGCCGACGACCGTGCGTTGCCGGGCGCCTGCAATACCGCGTTCGACGCAAGGGTCGCCGCGACCCCGGATCAGGACGCCCCGATCTCCGCAACCGCGCGCCGCAGCGCGGCGATCAAATCCGCACTGTAAATGAGATGGCTTTCCTCGGCATCGAGAACCCGCTCGAATGCCCGCCGCTTGAGCGCAAGCACATCGATGCCGCTGTTTTGCGGATCGACACCGGCCGCGTCGCAGACGATATCCATGAGGCGCTCCACGGCGTGGAGCCGGCCGAGCAGATAATCGTTCTCGCGATAGCGGCGCGAAAAGAACCCGGCAAAACTATTGAGTGCGGTACCTTTCAGGCTTTTCGCGCCCGCAAAGGCTTTGAGCGTATGCATCTCTTCCGGGCTGATGCGGTCGATCAGAATTTCGCGCAGTTCGCCGGTGCCGCGCCCAGTACTGACCGAGAAGGTGAGCACATCCCAGAACGGAAAGCCGAGATAATTGACCAGAACCTCGCGGCGCGCTTCCGGATGCCACGCCGTCGGGTCGAGCGAGGCTAACAGCTCGTCGAGATCGCGCGTCGTGGCATTGAGGTCGATTTCCTTACCCAGCGTCTCCACCAGCCGATCGATGGTCTTGATGCTGTCGCTCGCCACGACCGCGCGCGCAAAGGCCGGCAGGTCTCTGGCCTCGGCCGCCGTCGGCGCGTGCTGGAACAGCTTCTCCGCCAGCACATGGACGCCGGGGCCGAAAGACCGCGGCTCCTCCCACTGCTGCAGCACATCGAGCCGCAGGTAAAGCTCCCGCTTCAGGCGGTCGACCACAACGGGGTCCAGTCCCGGAAAACGGCCATCGTCGATGAGCCGGTACAGCCGGTTCTGCCCCTCGATCAAAAACTGCAGGCGGCGCCTGCGATACTCGACGTCGAAGGTAAGAAAGAATTCGATCCAGGACGGCAGTCGGGGCGCGGCCGCAACCTCATGCTGGAGCGCCTCGCTCCCGGCCCTGCTGTAGACGATGCCGTGATGAAAGGCCCAGGCGCCGATTATTTCTTCCATGGCGCGCGCCTGTGGCGAATTCGGCGGCGCGCCGCCGAACATCGCGATCGTGCGGGCGACGAAGCCGCGAACCGAAGTGAGCTTCAGCCGCACGTAGCCCTCATGGGCGAAACCAGCCTCGCGCGCGACGCGGTTATTGACCTGTTCGCGCCAGCCGCGGATGTCTTCGGTCGTGAACGGGCCGTCGAGCGGCTTATCGATGATATCGCCGACCAGTTCGCTCACGTGCGGCCGGGCATTCTCGATGATCGTCCTGATGCTGCGAGCCTGGGCGTTGAGATTGACCACCCAGGCGAGCTCATTGGCGATCGGTTGCTCTGAGGGCAGGTCCGACAGCGCGCCCTTTATGGTCGAGAAGAAATTTGGCAGGTCGGCGTCGACGTCGGGCCGCACCGATTCCGGCTTGGCGTCGATGAAGATCAGCCGCCGGTCGACGTCGCGATAGGCGGACCGGTTGTGGATCGCCGCAATCGCTTCCCGAAACGGCCGATTGTTGAGAACCGAGCCGTCGATGAAGGCGGCCGTCGCCGGATCGACATCGGCGCGCAGATGCCGCTCGAAGTTCTTCAGGATGAACTCCTCGCGACGCGGCCAATGCGCGCCGCGGCTGGCGACCAGTTCGTCCATCTCGACGATCTGCGCCGGCGGAAACGCGCCCGGGAAACAGGAGGTGGCGCGCGCCGCGAACGCGAGCCCCGGCGCGTTATCCAGGTCGAAGTCGCTTTCGACTTCGCCGTCCGCGCGTCGCCGATACTTGAAATGCAATACGTGGCGATGTTCGAGTTCGTAGATGAGCGGCGGGTCGTGAATTTGGAGAAGCTGGCGGTAGCCGTGATAGTCGGTCAGCGTCACGAACAAATCGAGGCCCTGCCCCGACGGCAGGAGCGACGCCGCAGGCGATTTCGGCTCGCCCATGGCGGTGGCGGCGTCGTACATGAGTTCGGCCATGACCCGGCCGGAGAAAGGCGGCTTGAACCAGCGCGAGCGCAGGAAAAGCGAAAGCTTCTGCCGCACCTCCCTGTCCTTGGTCAGTTCGAACACGCCGCTCGCCGCTGCGGCCCGGATCAGTGGCCGCAAGATCCATTTGCTCCATGCACCGGCACGCGCTTCCGGCGCCAACAGCACGGTGACGTCGGCATTTTCGAGCCAGAGATCGCGCAACTTTGCGGTCGAAAGATCGTGGCTCAGAGCCCGCGCCAGCATGCTGGCGTTGATTCCGCCGGCGGACGCGCCGGCCAGCGTATCGACGATGACCCGCAGCTCGAGCTTGCGGCCGATTTCTCGCAGCAGCTGGAAATAATCGGCTTCGGTGTCGTATTCGGGATCTTTGGGGTCGGCGGAATCGAAAAATGAAGCTTTGGCGCGCTGCGAACGGTCGGTGATGCGGTGCAACGCGCTCGAAGCGCGCACCAGCTTCAAAATCTCCTTGCAAATTCCATGGATATAGACTGCGAGCGAGACGCCGCCGAAGCAGACCAGCGCGATGCGGAGTTCCTTTTCGCGCAAGATCAACCCCCGGAAGCTGAAAGCGCGGACCCCCGCGCTTCAGTTGACCGGAATAGGGTAGATTTTGAGTTAATATTGCGGGCTTGTGGGACGGTTATAGGCGGCGCGCGGATCAATTCTGATCGCGTCCGGCGATCTCTGCCTGCCACGGGGCGATAACGCGTTCGAGCCAGCCGATCAGGTGATTGAGCCCGACGGCAATCGCCATCAGCACAATGATCGGCACGAACATGGTGGCGGTATCGAAATTGTTGCCGGCATTGATGATGATGCCGCCGAGCCCGGATATCTCGGTGAAAAACTCAGCCACCACCATGCCAACCACGGCGCGGCCGACGGCGAGGCGGATGCCGGCCATAATGTAGGGCAGCGTCGCCGGCAGTACGATGCGGCGCAGGATTACGGCGTCCGACGCCACCAACGATTTGCCGACATCGATCAGCGCCTTGGGCACGGATTTCACCCCGAGCCAGGTGTTGATGACGATCGGAAAGATCGCCATCAGAAAAATGACGGCCGCCTTCACGGTAAAGCCGAGGCCGAACCAAAGGATCAACAACGGCACCAGCGCCACCAGAGGCATGGCGTAGCCGCCGGTGACGAACATCCCGAGCGCCGCCTCCACGGCCCTGAACCGGCCGAGGACCAGCCCAAGCGGCACGCCCACCACGATGGCGAGACAGTAGCCGAGCAGGAAAGGCTGCAGGCTCTGAATGAGAGCGGCGCCGAGTTTGCCATTGCGCACAAGCTCGATGGACGCCGAAAAGATCGCGGTCGGATAGGAGCCGAAGATCGGATTGATCCGCCGGCCGAAAATTTCCCAGAGCAGGAGAAACACACACAGCGAAATCGTAGTGATGACCCAGCGCGGCAGCGCGCGCTTGGCCGGCGCGATGTCGGCTCTCTGCTGGGGCGCTGGGCGCCGATCGGCAACGTCGACCATGTCGCCGATCCTCAATGCACCGTCGCGCCGCCATGCAGCGCCTGCCAGATGTGATAGCGGGTTTTGGCAAACGCTTCAGAACCGCGAACCATGGCCAGATCGCCGCGTGGCCGCGGCAGCGGTACGTCGACAATCTCGTGCAGGCGGCCGTTCTGCATGACAACGACACGGTCGGCGAGCAGCACGGCCTCGTCGAGATCATGGGTGACGAACAGAATCGTCTTATTGGTGCGCGCGTGGATCTGCAACAGCTCGCCCTGCAAGGTCTCGCGCGTCTGCGCATCGAGCGCGCCGAACGGCTCGTCCATCAGCAGTACCTTGGGATCGATTGCCAGCGCGCGGGCGATGCCGACGCGCTGCTGCATGCCGCCGGAGAGCTGATACGGCCGCCGGTTGAGGCTGTCGCTCAAGCCCACCAGCGTCAGATATTTTACCGCCGTGTCGCGCAGCGTTGCGCCGCGCACGCCTTTCATTTCCAGGCCGAACTCGACATTCTTGAGCGCGGTGAGCCACGGCAGCAATTCGGCGTGCTGAAATACTATGCCGCGGTCGTAGCCGCAGCCGTCGATCTGAGTGCCGTCCACGGTCACGCGGCCGCTGCTGGCGGCTTCGAGCCCCATGGCGATGCGCAAAGCCGTGGTCTTGCCACAGCCGGACGGCCCGATCAGCGCCACCACTTCGCCGTCGCGCACCGTAAAGCTCAACCGGTCGAGCGCCTGCACGTTCTGCACATCGCCGTCGACGCGTAGCGTGAAGTTCTTAGAAATATCGATGAGACTCACTTCACCCATTCATCGTCACCTCGCACGGCACTTGCCTCGTCATTGCAAGCCAACGGACCCGCGCGAAGTCGCGCGGTCCGATGACAGGCTCCGCGAAGCAATCCAGATTCGCCCGCGAAGCGTCGAGGTTCCTGGATTGCTTCGTCGCTGCGCTCCTCGCAATGACAGGGCGCCTCAATGCATCTGCGCGACGATCTTGAGCGCCGCCTCGCGCGCCCTGCTGTCGAGCACCTTTGACAGGTCCAGAAGTTTCGGAATGCTGCCGACCTTGACGAGTTCCTCATTGAGCCAATTGAACTTATCCATCGGAATCGGCACGTCGGTCCCGATGGCGTGCTGCTTGCTGACGAGATCGTAGATGTAGGACGGACGCGGATCGTCCGGCTTGACGTTGGCGACCTTCTGCGCGACCTTCATCGCCTCGTCCTTGTGGGTCGCGGCATAACGCAGGCCGAGCATTTCGCCGGCCAGGAATTTCGCCGCGTCCTGCGGGCGCTCGGCCAGCGTCTTGCCGGTCGAGTGCAGACACATGCGCACGAACATCGGCAGCGCTTCCTCGGCGCTGACCAGCATCTTGATATGCTCCTTGACGGCGATCGGCACATATTCGCCTGAGACCACCGCGGCATCGGCGACACCCGCCACCAGCGCGCGATAACGGTCGAGATCGCCGCCGAGGCTCGCGTATTTCACCGCGTTCTCGGGAATATGGAAATGATCGAGCGCGCCCTTGGCAAAGATTTCCGGAAAAGCGCCGGGCGACGAGATGGCGATGGTCTTGCCGCGCAGTTGCTCCATCGAGGTGATGTTGTCGTGAACGAAGATGCCGTGCGGCACGACCAGCCAGCTGCAGCCGATCACCCTGACGTCGGCGCCGTGCGAGTCCGCGATCATGGCGCTGCCCGGTCCGCCCTCGAAGCTGTCGAGATCGCCGGCAATCAGCGCCTTGAGCAGGATTTCGTCGTCCTTGATGGGCACGATCTGGACGTTAAGGCCCACTTGCTTGAAGAAGCCGTGCTCGGCGGCCATCAGCAGGATGCCGGAATCGCTCTTGGGCATGATCAAGCCATGCCGCCACGGCTTTGACGATTGCGCGGCGGCGGGACCGCTGGCGAATGACAGCGCCAGCGCGGCGAAAACGGCACACAGCCTGACCATGGAACGCACCTCGTCTCGTGACTTTATGGTCGGAGCATAGCGGAACTGCCGACCGCACGCATTCCCTTGCGGCGCGTTTCGGCATAGGGTGCGCCCCTACTGCGGCGTTGTACCATACCGCAAGGACTCACGATCGGGTGGCTGTACGCCCCCACAAGGGAGGCCCAATTCTCATGAGCAAAAATTTTACGCTCAACGTCAACGGCATCGACCGCACTGTCGAAGCCGATCCGGATACGCCGCTGCTCTACGTGCTGCGCGACGATCTCGGTCTCAACAATCCGCATTTCGGCTGCGGTCTTGGCCAATGCGGCGCCTGCACGGTGCATCTCGACGGCAAGCCGACCCATTCCTGCCGCCGACCGATCTCGGCTGTGGGCGACAAAAAGGTCGTCACGCTGGCCGGTCTCGGCACGCCCGAGCATCCGCATCCGCTGCAGACCGCCTACGTGCAGGAACAGGTGCCGCAGTGCGCCTATTGCATCAACGGCTGGATTATGACGGCCGCCGCGTTCCTGCGCGACAACAAGAAACCGAGCGACGAACAAATTCGTGGCGCGCTGACCCACGTCAAGTGCCGCTGCGGCACCCACATGGCGATCCTGCGCGCCGTCAAGCGCGCCGCCGCGATGATGGGCTGAGGGAGAGCGCCATGACCAAGCACCAACAAGTCAAGAATTTCTCGCGCCGCACGCTGCTCAAGGCCGGTGGCGCCCTGGTGATCTCCATCGGCGGGCCGGTATCGTTCGATGCCGCGCGCGCAGCCGCGGACGCCACCGCAGTCCCGACCAAGCCGCCACTGATGCCCGACCAACTGTCGTCTTACATTACAGTCAACGCCGATGGCACCGTCTCGGCCTATTTCGGCAAGATGGACATGGGCCAAGGCCTTTCGGTCGCCATCAAGCAGATGATCGCGGAGGAACTCGACGTTCCGTATGCGAGCATGAAGATCTTTATCGGCGACACCGACAACAGCCTCAATCAGGGCGGTGCCTCCGGGTCGACCGGCGTCATGGAAGGCGGCAGGCAGATGCGCATGGCCGCCGCTGAAGCGCGCCGCGTGCTGGTCGATATGGCGGCCGGGAAACTCGGCGTCCCCGCCGGCCAATTGACCGTGAAGGATGGTGTTGTCAGCGCGAACGGCGACGCGAGCAAAAAGGTGAGCTACGCCGACCTCATCGGCGGCAAGTTCTTCAACGTGCATCTCGATTGGAACGGCAAATACGGCAACCCGCTCTATGCGCCGGGCAAAGCCAAACCGAAGGACCCGAAAGACTACACCATCGTCGGCAAGCCGATTCCGCGCGACGACATTGCCGGCAAGGTGTTTGCGCAGACGGACTTTGCCATGGACATCAAGGTCCCCGGCATGGTGCACGGCCGCATGATCCGGCCGGCGGTGGCCGGAGCCGTGCCGGTGAAGGTCGACGAAAGCTCGATCAAGGATATCCCGGGGGCGAAGGTCGTCTGGGACAAGGGCTTCCTCGGCGTCGTCGCTAACCGCGAGTGGGACGCCATCAAGGCGGCGCGCGTACTCAAGGTCGAGTGGTCAGATGCAAGCCCGCCGTTCCCCGATCAATCGGCGCTGTACGACCACATCCGCAAGGCGCAGACGCGCAAGCGCGAAGTCGGCAAGCACATCGGCGATGTCGATGCGGCGTTCAAGACCGCCGCGAAGGTGATCGAGGCCGAGTACGAATGGCCGTTCCAGTCGCACGCCCGCATGGGGCCGGGCTGCGCGCTGGTCGACATTAAAGACGGCCACGCCACCTGCTGGAGCGGTACGCAGAAGTCGCACTTCGTGCAGATGGGCGTTGCCGCCATCTTGGGCATTCCGAAGGAAAATGTGCACGTCATCTGGACCACGGGGCCGGGTTCCTACGGCCGCAGTGACGCCGACGATGCAGCAGCCGACGCCGCGGTGCTCGCCAAGGCCGTCGGCAGGCCGGTGCGCGTGCAATACATGCGCGACCAGGGCACCGCCTGGGACCCGAAAGCGCCCGCCTCTATTCACACGGCGCGCGCCGCGCTTGATGCCGCGGGCAACGTCATTGCCTACGACTATCTGAGCAAAGGCTTCTCGCGCGTCGATGTTGACACCAACGGCAGTCAGCCGCGGGACACGCTCGCCGGCCAGGACCTCGGCGTCGCGCTCAAATCGGGCGACGGCTTCGGCTTCCCCGGCGATTCCTATGGCTTCGCCAACAAGCGCACCGCATGGGAGACGATCGCGCCGCTGCTCGATCGTGCATCACCGTTACGCACCGCACATATGCGCGATCCGGTCGGGCCGCAGATTCACTTCGCCAGCGAGTCGTTTATCGACGAACTGGCCGCCGCACTCAAAGTGGACCCGGTCGAGTTCCGGCTACGTTACGCGCGCGACCCGCGCGACATTGCCGTCATCAAGGCGGCGGCGGAGAAGTCGGGCTGGCAGTCGCGGCCGTCGCCGCGCAACGACCAGCGCGGCGACAAGGTCGCGGGCCGCGGCATCGCCTATGTGCAGCGCGGCCCGACCCGCGTCGCCGTGGTCGCCGAGGTGGATGTCGACCGGTCGACGGGCAAAATCTGGGCGCGCAAGTTTACCGTCGCTCATGACTGCGGCCAGATCATCAATCCGGACGGACTGCATCACGCCATCGAGAACAACATCGTGCAGGCGACGAGCCGCACGCTGTGGGAAGAGGTCAAGTTCGACACGCGCAACGTGACCAGCGTCGATTGGCGCACGTACCCGATCCTCGACATGACCGAAGCGCCCGCCGAGATCGACATCGTGATGATCAATCATCCGGAAATCGCGCCGACCGGAGCCGGCGAAGCGGCGAGCCGGCCGGTGCCGGGCGCCATCGCCAACGCGGTGTTCGACGCCACCGGCGTGCGCATCCGCCGCGCGCCGTTGTCGCCCGCCAATGTGAAGTCGGCACTGTCGTAGGCGGAGAATGCTGCGATGTAGCGATGGTATGACGTTTGTATCTACCATTCCGGCCCGCGACCCCTCCTCATTCCTCCCCTTTCAGGGGAGGAAGGCGCAACCGGCAACCGCTTATGTTAACCGCTCTCCGTAGGTGCCGCTTGCGCTTCTCTCCCCCTAAAAGGGGCAGAGATAGAGTGGGGGTCTGCTGACTCGTAGAATTCTGATGAGTCAAAGAACGACGATGCTGGATACTTGCCGATGATCGCCCACTCCCTCGACGAAGCGCTGGCGCCGGTTCGCGACGGCTCAATGCTCGCGGTGCCGCGCGAGAGTTCGGGCGCAGCGATGGCGGCAACGCGGGCGCTGATCCGGCGCGGCGTCAAGCGGCTGCATCTCGTCACACTGCCGACATCGAGCCTGCAGGCCGATTTGCTGATCGGCGCGGGCGCGGTCGAAACGCTGGAAACGTCGGCGGTGAGTCTGGGCGAATTCGGCCCGGCACCGCGCTTTACCGCCGCCATACTAGCGGGCGCGGTCAAGATGCGCGACGCCACCTGCCCGGCGCTGCACGCGCAGTTTCAGGCGGCCGAAAAAGGCGTGCCGTTCATGCCGCTGCGCGGCCTGATCGGCTCCGACGTGCTGGCGCATCGTCCCGACTGGAAGACGATCGATAATCCGTTCGGCCAAGACTCTCCTCGCGGTGCCGATCCGATCGTGCTGCTGCCGGCGCTTAAGCCCGACGTGGCGCTGTTTCATGCGCCGCTGGCGGATCGCTTCGGCAATGTCTTCATCGGTACCCAGCGCGAATTGATGGTGATGGCACACGCCGCGGTGAAGACCGTCGTCACCGTGGAAAAGATGCACGACGGCGATCTGTTGCGCGACCCGCTGCTCGCCGCCGGCACCCTGCCGGGCTTTTACGTCGAGGCCGTTGCGGTCGAACCGCGCGGCGCCTGGCCGCTGCCGCTGCCGGATCATTACGGCACCGATGCCGCGCATATGGCGGAATACGCTCGCCTGGCCGCGACGCCGGAAGGCTTCGCCCAATATCTCGATCGGTATGTTTATGAGCGGCGCGCTGCCTGAATTTCACCCTCCATCGTCATGGCCGGGACAAGCCCGGCCATGACGGAATTTCGCGACGAGGAATTGCTCGCCGACGCGATCTGCCGGCTGATCGGAGACGTGCGCCATATCGCGGTCGGCGCGCAATCGCCAATTCCGGCGACGGCGGCGCTGCTCGCGCGCGAGCGCGCCAATTTGAACGACAGTGCGAGCCGGCCCTATGTGTCGCTGCTCGGCAGCCGCGACCACACCTTCTTTACCGACGGCGCGCGCGAATTGTTCGACTGCGCCGGCCAGGGCCGAGTCGACGTATTCTTTCTCTCCGGCGGCCAGATTGACGGCCAAGGCAACATCAACCTCGTCACCGTCGGCGACTACGAACATCCCAAGGCCCGCTTTCCCGGCTCGTTCGGCTCCGCCTACCTTTATTATGTGGTGCCCAAGGTGATCCTGTTCCGCACCGAGCACTCGCGCCGCACGCTGGTGCCGAAAGTCGATTTCATCAGCGCGCCGGGCGGCAGCCCCGGAAATGTGTCGCGCTCCGGCGGCCCGGTCGCGCTCATCACCAACCGCTGCCTGTTCGATTTCGACCGCGCCCGCGCGCGCTTTCGCCTCGCCAGCGTGCATCCCGGGCACAGCGTCGCCGAGGTTGTTGACAACACCGGTTTCGAATTCGACCGGCCGGCGGATGTGCCGACCACGCCGGCGCCGTCGGCTGAGACTCTTCGCCTCATGCGCAGCGTGGTCGCGCCGATGCTGGCGGAGGTCTATCCGGAATTTGCCAGGCGGGTATTCGGGATTGTCATTCCGGGGCGGCCCTCAGGGCCGAGCCCGGAATCCATACCCCCTGCCTGAGAGCTTCCCTCACAAACCGTGATTATGGATTCCGGACAGCCGCTACGCGGCTTCCGGAATGACGAAAGACCATTTGCGCCGCCCGCCCCGCCATGATCTTTATGCCGCCAATACAAATGTGGGGAAACACCCAGGTGCGCACCGTAGAAGCAGCAGTCATTGGCGTCGGCTGGATCGGCGGCTTGCGGGCCGACACACTGTCGCGCACGGCCTTGGTCGAGAAATTGCACCTGTGCGACATCAAGCCCGACCGGCTCGCCGAAGTAACGCGGCTCTATAAGCCGGCAAGCTCCACGCTCGACTATCAGGACATCATCAAGAACGACGCTATCCGCGTCGTCTATGTGTCGACCACGCCGGAGGCCAACCATTATCCGATCGCGCGCGATTGCCTGCGCTCCGGCAAAAACGTGATGCTGGAAAAACCGATCGCTCTCGAATTGTGGGAAGCCGACGAGCTGATCCAGCTCGCGAAACGCAACAATCTGAAATTTACCATCGGTTACTCGCAGCGCTTCAATCCGAAGATCGCCTTCGCCAAGAAGAAGATTACCGACGGCACGCTCGGCAACGTCGTCTCGGTGCTGGTGAGCCGCCACCTGTCGCGCGAACTCGGCAAGAAGATCGCAAGCCGGGTGCGGCTGTCGCCCGTGGTGATGGAATCGACCCACGACCTTGATTTCGTGTTCTGGCTCCTGGAGCCGGCGAAGCCGGTACGCGTCTACAGCCAGGGCGCCTATGGCTACATGCAGCCGATCAACGGCTCGCACGACGTGATGTTCACCACCGTGACGATGGACAACGGCGTCGTGGTGATGATCGGCGGCGGCTGGAACCTGCCGCCAAGCTTTCCGAACTATTGCGCCACCTGGATCGAGGTCACCGGCACCGACGGCTCGCTGTTTCTCGACGACACCCAGCGCGATAACTGGCTCAACACCGAAAAACGCGGCCAGGAATTTCCGATGTCGACCATGCCGGGCGAATGGGTCGATCACGTTTTCGCCGGCGGCATCGGGCCGGAAACCATCCATTTCCTCGAAGCCTGCATCCGCGACACCGCCGTGATGGTGACGCCGGAAAGCGCGCGGCGCGTCATGGAAACCTACAGCGCCGCCGACCTCTCCGCCGACCGCAACGAGCCGGTCGATCTGCCGCTGTCCAACGAGACCATTTCGGGCATCGCCGAACTGAAAGCCAAGAATCGCGCGGGGCTGAACGTATGACCCGCGCCAGGATGGCTTTTTTGACTTCGAACGGATTGCAGGCGTTTCAGATGAGCCAGCCGCTCAAATGAGGCAGCCGCAGCGCACCGCGGCCGGCCCGAATCATTTCCATTCGTCTCTGAATTGTTCGGCGACGACTGCGCTGTAGGCTACATCAACATCAAGAATGCCGAGATCGCGCGCAAACCGATTCATGCCAGCGACGAAGTCTTCGCTGAGGCTCGCTGTAAAACGGCAGGTCACGGCGCACAAGCTCGACGATATGGTCGGCTTCGTCCGGGAAAAGACGCCGCCCGACCTCAAGCGAACGGGCCACGTCGCGCCTGAGGATCTGCTGCGCCTCGACAATGGCGCGCACGCTTGCGGCGGCTTCTTGCGGCCGCTGCGCGATAAAGGCGTCGGTGGCCGCGAGCGTCGGCATCGTATAGTTAAAGGCGGCGCGCGGACCGTCGCCGCGACGGACATCAAGGACAAGTGTACCGATGCCCGAGCGCACAGCGATCTCGGCGCCCATGCCGTTGGCCCAGAAACCGTCCACGATTCTTTGTTCGAGGGCGCGGGTGGCGGCGACACCGAAATTGACACCGGGGGCAAGGCTGCCCGGGATCGGCGCAATCGCCACATCATCGCGTTCGGGATCGACGCCGGCTTCAATCAGCAGACGCCTGAGCCCCATACCGACCCAAGGGGCCGCGCCAATTTTCCGTCCTTTGACACAGCTGACATCGCCGCGGCTGGCGCCGATATCGGCGCGCATGACCAGAAACCAGTACATCCCCTGCGATTGCGCGCACAGAAGCTTGACGCCCTGCCAGCGCGGAAAAGCCGAAAGCGCCGAATGCGCGGACCCGGCGACGATCTCAATCTCGCCGTCACGCAGCGCCGCATAGGCCTTTTCGACCGGCGAAATGAGTTCGACCTCGGCCTGGATTCCCTGTTCGGCGAAGCAGCCGAGAACGACCGCAGCCTCAGCCGGGAAATAGGACGGCGAGATAATATCAGGAACTGCAATCCGCACGCGAGCCTCGCTTTTTTGCGATGAGACGACCGCCAAATGAAAAAATCAACAGTAAGTCCGAGCACGGCAAGCAGGCTTAGCGATGTGGGCCGCTGCGGCCGGCATGGCGGCAGCGATTTGATAATATCTAGCCCCGTCACAATGGAGACTACCCATGAGGTGACCGTCCATGAGACACTATGCGGAATGCGGATCGCCGAAATCGGAGGAGAAGACCCATGACCAAGTATGTTCCGAGCCCTCAAGACTGGGTGCGTGAGCAGGTCGAGCTCTATGAAGGCAGCGGCGGCACCAAGGGCACCACTCTGCGCGACACTGGCTTACCTGTCGTCATCGTGACCCACTTCGGCAATAAGACGGGTGAAATTCGCAAGACACCTTTGATGCGCGTCAAGGACGGCAATAACTATGTTCTCGTCGGTTCGCAGGGCGGAGCGCCGAAAGATCCGGCGTGGGTGCACAATCTGCGCGCCAATCCGAACATTGAGCTTCGCGATGAGGCCGCCCTCCGCCCAATGCGCACGAGTGAGATTGAGGACGCGGCGGAACGAGCGCGTCTGTGGGCACTGGCGGTGGCGGCGTTCCCGCCATACGCGGAATATCAGACGCGCACGAAACGCCAAATTCCAGTCTTTGTTGCCGAGCCGTAAGGAACGCTACGCGCCTTCAAGCCCGCCGCCGAACAGCGTCGGCACGTAGCGGGGCGCACCGATCGCGGTCATGAACCGTTGCTTGGTGAGCACCGGGTCGAATGCGGCCGATCGGTCCGCAGGTCGAAGCGGCGGCGACCTACGCGGAGGAAGCATCGAAACAAGGATCAGCAGCGGGAACTGATAGCGCTGCGCCAGCGTGACCATTCCGGCGCCCATGCTGAGCAGCCGGGCGTTCTGGACGCACCGGTCGGCCTTTCACTGAACGCCGACGAAGCGATCGCATTCGAGGCCGCTTAGCGGGCAGCAGTCCCAATCCTGAATCGAACCGCGATCCGTTTGGCTGATACCGACGGAACGCGTCCTTCCCTCATTCTTGCTATAATGAGAGCGATCGGTGACTATTCGTGCGCCGACGAACAGCGCCGGATGCAAGAAGAGCGATATCAGATGCCGACCGCAGTGGACTACGGCGTACCCACCAATCGTTGCGGACTGCAACTGCGGCTGGGTCAAGAAAAAGGCTTTTTCCGCGACGAAGGCATCGACCTGACTCTGCGCGTTGTGTTCGGCGGGCCGGAAATCGCCGCGCAATTCGACACCGGACGTCTGCCGATCGGCGAGCTCGGAACGCCGCCCGGGCTGACCGCATTGGCGAACGGGGCACGTTTCAAAATCGTCGGAAGCGGCGTTCGCCGCGGCGCCGTTCAATATTTCGTTGCGCATCGCCGGTATGCAGGGTGGCAGGATCTTGCCGGATCAAGGCTCGGCGTCCTCGGCCGCGGCAGCTGCAGCGACTGGTATATGCGCGAGGTGCTCACGCACCACGGCATCAATCCCGATACGGATGTCACGATCAGCGGATTGGGCGCCCGCTATCCCGACATTCTGCAAATGCTCGCCGGCGAAGAGCTTGACGGCGCGATGATGTCGGAGCCGCACGTCACGATGGGCGAAGAGGACGGTCTGTTCAATGTTTGGTTGGGCATGAACAAGCTGGATTTTGTACCGCCGATGCAATGGACGATCGCGGTTGCAAATGATGGCGTGTTGGCTGCGGAGCCGGTTCTGGTGTCCGCGGTATTGCGCGGCTGCCGGAGGAGTTATCGTTACGCCGCAGATAATCGCGACGAATGGGCAGACTTTGGCGCCCATTACTTCAAGATTTCGCGGCAAACGATGATGAAGTCCATTGAACGCGAACTCAGCGATCTCCACTTCGACTGCGCGATCGACTTCGACGGCCTTCAGGCCGCGCTCGATCTGCAGCGGAAGCTCGGCGCCGTGACTGCGCCGCTGTCGCTCGCCGAAATCGTCGACCACCGCTTTGGTCGTCTGCCGGTCGCGCAGGACAGGCTGGAGAATTGACATGGACATGGACGACGATTTCATGGGCGAGATCGAATTCAATCTCACCCCCGAACAGAGTGAAATCGTGGGCCGGGCGATCGATCTTGCGTCGCGGGACAACGACGACTTTCAGTTCATCAATCCTCTTATTTCGATCATGCAGTGGTGGCAAAGGTCCGCGCCCGAAGAAGCAAGACGCAGCGGATCGCCGGAAGCAACGCTCGTCGAGGCCTGCCGGTTGTTCATGCAGGCTCACGAGGGATCAGGCGAGGGATCAGGCGAGAGTCGTTGAGGCAGGCCTTGGGGCAGGTCTTGATGCAGGTCTTGATGCAGGTCTTGGGATGGGTCTGATCTGCCAATTATTCGGCGGCGCTGTGGGCGCCCGTCACTGCGCCTCTTCGGCGATTTCAAAGAAGCTGGAAATCAGCCTGTTCTTTCTCCTCTCGGCCAAGCACACGATTTCGACGCGCGATTGAATCGCGACGCCCATTATCTTCAATTTTGTGACACGGTCGTCCGGCAGAATGCCTTCGTCAAATATCGTGGCGATGCCGATCCCTTCGGCCACCGCGTTGACGACGCCCTCCCGGCTGGCAAATTCAATCATGCGCCCCGGCGAAACCCTGCCGTTACGCAGGAGTCGATCGTGTGCGGCGCGTGCCGCCGAACCCAGCTCGCGGCACACGACCGTTTGTCCGCCAAATTCTGCAACCCGGACCGACGACCGGTCCATCCATGGCGGCTTTCGTGGCGCGATGACCACGAGCGAAGGATCTCTGAACGGACGCGAAAAAAATCTTGCCTCGGTTTCGACGCGGCCGAGAACCGCGACGTCCAGTTCGTAGCTGACCAGCTTTTGAGTGAGACTTTGCGAGTTGGCAAAATCGACGAAGATCGACACCGAGGGGAACCGGACGCTGTAACGGGCCACGAGCTTGATCACGTCATAGGGACCGTACGAGCCGATCCGCAGGTGCCCGCGCTGCACTCCTCGCAGCCCGTCGAGAAACGCGCCGGCTTCCTCGAAATTCGAAAACATACGCTGGATGAAGGGGACGATCGCTTCGCCCGCCGGCGTCAGCGTCGCGCCGCGGGCCCCGCGATAGAATAGCTCTACCTGATGTTGGCGTTCGATTTGCTGGATTTGATTTGTCACCGTCGGCTGGCTGACGTTCAGACTGCGCGCCGCTTTGCTGAAGCTGCCTTTAAGGGCGACGGCAAGGAAGGCGCGGGCTTGGCCTGGTGTCATAGATTGAAGCTATAGGGTGCATCGATATTTTGAATTTGCCTTATAGCTGATCCTTTGCGACACTGCCAGCCGGTCAGGAGATTCCGCCATGAAGCGCCAGGAAATGGTGTTCGATCCGTTTCAGCTGATCGACAAGAAGACGCGCAAACAGCTGACACGACGCAGCGATTTCATGGGACTGACCTATCTATGCGGGCACTTTTCGGCGATCGGTTGCACCGGCGTTCTGGTTTACCTCGCGTCCGGCACCTTGTTGATCGTTCCGGCCATGTTTGTGCATGGTATTGTACTCGCGTGCCTGTTTGCGCCGATGCATGAATGCAGTCATGGCACCGCATTCCGCACGCGCTGGCTGAATGAATTTGCCTATCGGCTGGTGAGTCTCGTCTATATCAGCCAGCCGACCTGGTACCGCTACCGGCACGCGGTGCATCACACCTACACGCAAATTCAAGGAAAAGACCCGGCCATGGTGCTGCCCAGTCCCACGACCTGGAAGCACTATGTCGAACAGGTCGTCGGCTGGCGCTTCTGGACGACATTTCCCGTGGCCATCACCAAGCACGCGCTGGGAACGATGCGGCCGCAGGATTCCTGGTACGTGCCGAAGGGCGATTTGCCGCGAATTCATAACGAAGCACGTTTCATGATCGCAGTGTACGGCTCGGGGGCGGCGCTTGCGGTCTATTTCGGCACCTTTGCGCCGCTGATCTTTTGGCTGCTGCCGCGCATGATGGGCGAGCCGCTACAACGCGTTTGGCGAATCGCCGAGCACAAGGGCTGTGACGAAGGCCCGGACGTGCGCACCAATACGCGCTCGACCAAGGCGAGCTTCCTGATGCGCGCGCTGTGTTGGAATATGCCGTACCATTCCGAACATCACGTCTGTCCGCAGGCGCCGTTCTTTGCGCTGCCTGCGCTCAACAGGGTCGTTGGCAATCAGTTGCATCCGATGGGCCGAAGCCTTTGGGCAGTCGATCATGAAGTGCGGCAGAGTTGCATCGTTACCGGCACGCAGGCCACTCAAATCATTGCCGCACGCAAGGCCAGAAATGAGCAGGTTGACACCAACTGGATTTGTGCGCTCGATTGAAATTTGCATTGATTTGATGTGGCGTGCGCGGAAATGACCGAAGCCCAAACCGACGATTGGTATCTTGCCGGAAACGTCGCCGATTTCGAGGACGAAGATATCGAACAGCTCAAAGTCGGAAACCTTGCTGTCGCGGTCTATTTCGCCGAGGGAAACTTTTACGCGACTCAGGATCTGTGCACCCATGAGCGCGCCTATCTGTCCGACGGCATTTTGATCGATTGCATCGTCGAATGCCCGTTTCACCAGGGCCGCTTCGACGTGCGCAACGGAAAGGCGATGAGCGCGCCCGCCTTCGTTGCGCTCAAGACCTATCAGCTCAAGATCGTTGACGGAAAAATATACGTTAACGTGCCTCGCGCCGACGCTGAAGCTGACCATTAGCAATAGGGACGCTACCGAGGCGGGTGTCGTGGGCATTTTGGCCGCGTCAGAGAAGGCGCAATGATCAGCAGCAACGCGGGGAGTTCGACACCGATGTGGGACGAGCAGGCCGACGTGGTCGTCGTCGGCTATGGTTATGCCGGCGCGATTGCCGCACTTGAGGCGCACAAAGCCGGAGCGGACACGCTGCTGATCGAGAAGATGCCCGATCCAGGCGGCATTTCGATCACATCGGGCGGAAACGTCCGCACTGTCGTCAGCGTCGAAGATGGTTTCCAATACCTGCGCGCCACCAATGCCGGAACCACGCCGGACAGCGTCTTGCGTGCGATGGCCGTGGGCCTTGCCCAGATGCGGGCGTATTTCGAAGCGCTCTGCGCCGTTAACGGCGCCACGGTCGACTACCGCCAAGCCGACGGTAATTATCCGTTTCCCGGCACGGAAACCTTCGGCTACGTCAGCGTGAAACAGGTACCCGGATTCAAGCCGGCGGAAGCCTATCCGTTTGTTTCGAGCTATGTGCCGATCGAGCGCGCGGCGGGCGTCCGCTTGTTCAAGGTGATCGAGGACAATATTCGCGCAAGCAAGGTGCGCGTCATGCTCTCGACGCCGGCCAAGCGCCTGATTACCGGCGTGGCCGACGCCTCAGGCACGGCACGCCAAGTGCAAGGCGTCCAGGCGGAGCGTGACGGCCGCCTGATCAACATCAAGGCGCGCCGCGCCGTCATTCTTGCCTGTGGTGGTTTCGAAGCAAGTCCGGAATTGCAAATGCAATACTGGCAGGAAAAGCCGGTTCTCAACGCGGCCTACATGGGCAACACCGGCGACGGAATCCGGATGGCCCAGGACGTCGGCGCGGCCTTGTGGCACATGTGGCACTACCACGGCGTCTATGGGTTCAAACATCCGGATCCGGCTTATCCATTCGGCATCCGTCCCAAGCGCTTGCCTGACTGGATCCCGGGCGAGGCTGCACGCGCTGACGTGAAAGTCCCGTGGATCATTGTCGACCGCCACGGCCGCCGTTTCATGAACGAGTACCAGCCTTATACCCAGGACACGACGTGGCGGAGCATGGCGGCGTTCGACGGCTACTCGATGAGCTACCTTCGCATCCCCTCATACATGATCATGGATGAAGCGGGGCGTGGCGCGTATCCGATCGTTTCTCCGACATTCAATGACCGGCGCTTCAAATTCGAATGGAGCGAGGCGACGCTGCGGGATCTGGAAGCCAGAATCCTGCACAAGGCAAATTCGATCGGTGAACTCGCCGCGCTTATGAAGGTCGACGAAGCGGTCTTACAAGCCACGATCGCCGCATGGAACAGCGCTTGCGATGCTCACGACGACCGCGTCCATCAGCGGCCGTCGACGTCGATGGTGAAGATTACGACGCCACCATTCTATTTTGCCGAGGTTTGGCCGGTTTGCTCGAACACCCATGGCGGCCCCGTGCACGATGCGGATCAGCACGTCCTCAACAGCTTTGGAGAGCCGATCGGACGGCTGTTCGCCGCCGGAGAATTAGGCGGCATATTCGGCCATCTGTATATTTCCGGGGGGAACCTTGCTGAGTGCTTCGTTGGCGGATGGACGGCCGGCCGGAATGCGGCGAAGCTTTCGGCCTGGGAGGCCCATGCCACGGCGGCCAGTCATGGGTGAACGCCGCAATTCCGACCGCGATCCTCAACGATGACCTCTCCGCCTTCCTCGAGAATTGGACGAGGGACACAAAGCGCGCGGCGTGTCGAGGATCCTGCCCTGCTTGCCGGGCGGGCGACGTTCGTCGGCGACATCGAAATGCCCGACGCTCTCGCCGCGGCCTTCGTACGGAGCCCATACGCCCATGCCGGGCTTGGCGCGATCGACAGCTCCGCGGCCTTGTCGATGCCCGGGGTTCACGCCGTCTACACGCTGCAAGATCTGCGTCCGCATTTGACGGCCGATCGCACGCCGCTTGGCCAATCGGTTTCTGAACTTGTCGGGTTGACGAGCAAAGGCCTGCGCCAGGACATAACGCCGTTCATTCTGGCCCGCGACGAGGTGTGTTATGCCGGCGACCCGGTCGCGGTCGTTATCGCCGACGATCGCTATCTTGCCGAGGACGCCGCCTCGCGCGTTGCCGTCGAGTATCGCGAGTTGCCGGCAGTTTCCGACTGCCGGGAAGGGGCCAAGCCGGGCGCGCCTCTCGCCCACAGGCGGGCGGCGGACAATATTCTGGTCACATATGCAATCGCCTACGGTGATTGTGAGCAGGCATTTGCCCAGGCGGCGCACGTCTTCGAACTCTCGCTCACTCAGCATCGCGGATGCGCGCACCCGCTTGAGGGTCGCGGCGTACTGGCCCGTTACGACGCGATCGAAGATCGCACGACGATCTGGACGTCAACGCAAAGTCCGCATGAGATACGCCTGTCTCTCGTGCAACTTTTCGACGTTGACGACAATAAGCTGCGTGTGATCACTCCCGATGTTGGCGGCGGTTTTGGCGCTAAATATTTAATCTACCCGGAGGAAGTCGTGATTCCTCTGGCGGCCCGGCTTCTGCGTCGCCCGGTCCGATGGATCGAGGATCGCCGCGAACATTTTCTGACTTCGATTCAAGAACGCGACCAGTATTGGGACCTGCAAGTCGCGCTGGACGCGCGGGGCAGTCTCCTCGCTGTGCGCGGATCGTTGATCAACGATCAAGGCGCGTACACACCGCAAGGCATAAACGTTTCGTACAATTCGGCGACGGCTCTGCCGGGACCATACCGGCTGCCGAATTATCATCTCGACGTCATTGCAGTGGAGACCAACAAAGTTCCAACCATGCCGGTTCGGGGTGCGGGCTACCCGCAGGGGACTTTCGCGATGGAGCGATTGCTCGATCTCGCGGCCAACAGGCTAAAAATCGACCGCGCCGAAATCCGCCGGCGCAATCTCATTCCGTCGGATGCCATGCCCTATACGACGCCCATGAAGACTCGCGCGGGCAGTCCGGTCAAATACGATAGCGGCGATTTTCTGAACTGCCAGGCGCTGGTGCTCGAAGCAGCCGACTACGCAGGGTTCGCCAAGCGCCAGGCTGAAGCCCGCGCGCAACAACGCTATCTCGGTATCGGCGTTGCGAACGGAATCAAAGGCACGGGCCGTGGTCCGTTTGAGACAGCGGTCGTGCGCATCGGCCGTTCAGGCAAGCTCTCGGTTTATTCGGGGGCAGCCCCGATGGGGCAAAGTACCAAGACGATGCTTGCCCAGATCGCGGCGGAGCAGTTCAACATTCGCCCCGAGGAGGTCAACGTCATCGTCGGCGACACCGCTTACGTCTCCATGGGCCACGGTGGTTTTGCCAGCCGCCAGACCGTCAATGCCGGATCATCGACCCACGTCGCCGCAAAGGCAGTGCGGGAAAAGACGCTCAAGGTTGCATCCGATCTGCTCGGCGTGCGCGTCGAAGACCTTTTGCTCCAGGATGGGCGAGTGATCGCGCCTGGCTCGAATTTGTCGATCGGCCTCGGCGACCTTGCGCGCGAGGCGATCGGCATTCCGGGCTACGCACTGCCAAAAGGCATCGAGCCTGGCCTGGAACAGACCGTCAATTTCATGCCGGCCGGCCTCGCCTACAGCCATTCAAGCCATTGCGTCGAGGTCGAAGTCGATATCGGCACCGGCTTCATTCAAGTTCTCCGCTACGTCGTGGTCAGCGATTGCGGGCGTCTCATCAACCCAATGATCGTCGAAGGTCAGATCGTCGGTGGCGTTGTACACGGCATCGGCAATGCGCTGTTCGAGCGGATGGCTTACGACGAAAACGCACAGCCACTCACCACCAATTTCGGAGAATATCTGCTGCCGACGGCGACGGAGCTGCCGAAAATCGAAGTGCTCACGCAGATTTCGCCCTCGCCACTCAATCCGCTCGGCGTCAAGGGCGTCGGCGAGTGCGGCGTCATCCCGGCCGCTGCCGCGATCATTTCCGCCGCGGAAAATGCGTTGCAGCCGTTTGCAGTGCGGATCGACGAAGTCCCGCTTTTCCCGCAGGCCATTATGGCGCGCGTCGAGGAAGCCAAAGCCCGCATCGCCGCAAACTAGAGACGGTTACCCCGAGCGGCGGATCCGCCAGCGGCTTAGCGGAAGTCGTACAGCGACATGACGACCCTCTCGGCGGCAACTACCAGGCCGTAGAGCAGCAGACCAACGACGCAAAGGATCGCGATGCACCCCAGCGCCAAGTCAGTCTGCTCCCGCGATGACGCGAACAGAATGAGGTAGCCGAGCCCCTGCTCCGAGGCGATAAACTCGCCGACGACGACCCCGATGATGGCCAGCGTGACACTGACTTTCATGCCGCTGAAAATGTACGGCGCGGAGGTTGGAAAGCGGACCCGAATAAGAATCTGCCATTCGGACATGCGAAGGGAACGGCAAAGTCTCAGCATGTTGGTCTCGACCGCGCGAAGCCCGGCAGCGGTCGCTATCAATATTGGGAAGAAACAGATGAAGACGGAAAAAGTGATGCGCGCCGAAGGACCGATGCCGAGCCAGACGATGAACAGCGGCGCCAACGCGATTTTGGGGATCAACTGAAAGAAGATGATGTTGGGATACAGCGCCTGCTGAGCAAGCGTCGAGTACACCAACAGCGCCGCGAGCGCGATGCCCAACGGAATGGAAATGAGGAACGCAACCAGGGTTTCGATCGTCGTGGGGTAGCTGTGCGACATGATCAACGGAAAATTGTCGCGCAATTGCTCCAAGATCATGGTCGGTGGCGGCAATATGGCGGGCGAAATCTTTCCATAGACCGCAATCACCTGCCAGCCCAGCAGGAACAGGAAGGCAGTGCCGATCGGTAGAAGGAAGGCCGGCGTCTGGCGTGAAATCGCCAGCCACCATGGGCTGACCGGCGGAGCAGCCTGCATCGGCGGCAACGGATAGGACGACGGAGTGTTTTCAGCCATGGCCCCCATCCTGCATGACTTCACCCTGCCGCGCTCTCGTCACTTCGTCGCGCAACATCCCGCACAGTTCGTTGAACTCCGCGGTTTCGCCGATGCTGAAATGGCGAGGCCGCGCAAACGGCACCTGATGGTCTGCGATTATGGTCGACGGGTTCCGGCCCATGACCAAGATGCGATCCGACAATAGCGCCGCTTCGCGGATGCTGTGCGTGACGAAGAGCACGGTTTTACGGTATCGCTCCCATAAGGCGAGCAGGACGATATTCATGTCGTCGCGCGTAATTGCGTCGAGCGCGCTGAATGGCTCGTCCATCAGAAGAATCGCCGGATCGGCGATGAGGGCGCGGCACAGCGATACCCGCTGCTTCATGCCGCCGGAAAGTTGACCGGGTCGCTTGTTCGACGCGTCGTGCAGTCCGACCAGACGCAGCAATTCCATCGCGCGTTCGACATAGGCGGCGCGACTCCGATGCATCATTTCGATCGGAAACAGAATGTTCTGCAGCGCGGTCTTCCAGGGAAGCAGCGTTGGATCCTGAAAGACAATTCCGATTTCCGCGCGCGGCTCGTCGACAGGCACGCCGCCGGCGAGAACCCGTCCCTCGGTGACGGATTCGAGACCCGCGATCATCATGAGGAGCGTGCTCTTGCCGCAGCCGCTGGGGCCCAGCAGCGAGACGAATTCGCCATTTTCAATCGAAAAAGTGGCGGCACGCACCGCTTCGAACGCGCGCCCGCCAGTGCCATAGACCTTGCGGACGCGCTCGCAGCTTATTTCAGGGAGCATGTATCAGACCTGGCCCAGCAGCCCGGCGTACTTTTTGGTCGTGTCCTTAACCTGATCCCAATCGGCCTTGGTCAAGGTGACGGCGCCGCTGTTGGTGACGAATGTTTCCGCCTTCGGCAGGTCGTGATCGCCGGGCTTGCCGATATATTGTTTAACGACTTTGGCCTGCTTGTCGATCTTGGCCAAATCCGTATAGCCCAAGCCGTGCTCGATCGATTCCGGCGCCATCATGATGGCGCGCGTCAGGCCCTCTCCGAGTTCCACATAAAGCTTGCCGTTCTTTCCCAGCGCGACTTCCGGGTGTTCCTTCATATGCCGCTCCATGGCCTCCTGAGGATTGAGCAGCATAAATTTCATGCCCTCTGCGATGCCGGCCTGAACGTTCTCGGCCACTTCTTTGTTCTTCGCATAATATGCCGGGCTTGCGATTGTGTTGATCCAGTAGAATTGCAATCCGACCTTCGAATACGGGAACATGCGGATCGGAACGTTCTGAGACACGAAATTCGGTATTGAGCTGAGGCCGGTCGCGACAATGCCGTCCACGACGCCGGACATGGCCGACTGCTCGATGATTTTGCTGTCCAGTTGAACGATTTTGATCTTACTGAAATCGACTCCAGCAAGCTTGCAATAGGCGGGAAAAAACGGGGTATCGCCGCCGGCCGCCGTCACGCCGATCTTTTTTCCTTCGAGATCTTTCGGACTCGATATGGGGCCTTTCTGCAGCACGATGATACCCAGCGACGCGTCGTAGCCCTGGGTGCCAAGCATGTGCACGCCCAGGCCGCGCATCATCGACAGCAAATTCGCTCCGGTTTGCGCGCCGCCCATTTCGAAATTGCCGGTGGCGACCGCCTGCGTCGCCGCCATCGATCCGAAGCCGCGCGAGATATCCAGATCGATGCCGCGCGACGTGAAGTAGCCCAGCTGTCGGGCCGCGTAGAGGTAAGCGTATTGTCCGGTCGGCAACCAGGAAAGCGTGTAGCGGACCTTTGCGAGCTGCGCGATCGCGGGCCGCGGAAACGAAAACCCCGCGGCTGCCGCGGCCGTTGCCCCGGCCAATGACGTGACAACAGTCCGGCGTGATACGTTCGTTGATCGGGACATAGTCACACTCTCCTGTGAATGGATGAGTCATCCATTCGATGTTGCCCGGACTTGCGCGAATGATCGCCTTTTTCAGAGATTTCCGCAAGGCGAACGCGGGGTTAGCCTTGAGATCGTCGCCCCAAAGCGGGTCGGGATTGCCTCCTCGGGAGACGCCCGGTGACTTTATAAAACTCGGCAACCTGTGATTTCCGTATCGGCGTGTTCGCCGACCAGTTGCTCCTTTGGCTTCGATCAAGGCTGCCCTCCCGCCGCCGGGACTTTTGGGCGTTTGACGTGCGCAGCCGAGACCCTTCAGCGCAAAGTGTCGGCAGTCCCCGCTCGTTATGCGATCGGCATCGCAATTGAGTTGCACCGCCGCGGCGAGATACAATGTGTCGCAGGCCGCTTGCGCCGTGATATTAGTCCCACGAAAGCAGCCAGTCCTCATGATCCCCGATCAGAAACTAATAGTCGCCATCAATGAACGCCGGTCGGTCCGCCGCTTCCATCAGCAGCCGGTTGCCCGGGCTGTGATCGAACGGATACTTGCCGCAGCCACGCGCGCGCCATCGGCGCACAACCGCCAGCCGTGGCGCTTCGCCATCCTTGACGACGAGACGAGCAAGCAGAGGCTCGCCAAGGCGATGGGCGAGCGCTTGCGGGCGGACCGGGCCGCGGACGGCGATGAAATGAGTGCGATCGATACCGATGTCTCGCGGTCATATTCGCGCATTACCGGGGCGCCAGTCGCCATTGTCGTATGCGCCGACGCGCGCGTGATGGATCATTATCCGGACCGTCGTCGGAGCGAGGCCGAATATTTAATGGCGGTACAGAGCACCGCCATGGCGGTGCAGAACCTGCTGCTTGCCGCGCAGAGCGAGGGGCTTGGTGCAAGCATCATGTGCGCACCGCTATTCTGTCCAGACACGGTCGCCGAGGTGCTCGATGTGCCCCGCGAATGGAAGGCGCAGATGCTGGTCATGATCGGCACCGCCGCGAGCGGCGGCAGCGGGCGGCCGCGGCTTGCGCCAGATCAAGTCGCGATCTGGGTGTCGGGCGACGGCGCTGCCCCGACTGCGCCCGGCGATCAGACCTGAGATGAATCCGACGCGCCGAGGGGACGGGCGAACACCACCTCAGCAACAAAAAATCAGGCGTTCTTCAATCGCGGAATGATGTCCCGCGCGATGATCTCGATCTGCTCCATTTCATAGCGGTAGGGCACGAAGATGAGTTTCTGCGTGCCGACCGCGAGGTGCGCCTTGAGCTGTTCGACACATTCGTCGACGGTGCCGAGAATGGCGCTGTCCTTGGTCGATTCGCTCCAGGACGCATAGTCCCATTCCTTGCCGAGCCACTCCATCATCTCGCTTTCCACGGCAGCGCGCGACTTGCCGATGCGAATGGGGAGCTGCGCGGCGTTCAACAGTTTATCAGGGTCCTTGCCGGCTTCCTGGGCGAAGCTGCGGATTTTAGCCCATGACTTGGCAAAGCTTTCGGGCCGATAGAAGTAGGTGAGCCAGCCGTCACCCGCCACGGCGGCGCGCTGCAGCACGCGATCGACATAACCCCCGATCAACAGCGGCGGATAGGGTTTTTGCGCCGGCTTGGGATACATCACGCCAGCCGGAATTTTGTGGTTCATCCATTCGCCCTTGACCATGTCCTCGGTCCAGAAGCGTTTCAGGATGTCGAGATTTTCGTCCATGATTTTGCCGCGCTTTTCGAACGGCACGCCGACCGCGTCGAACTCCCGCCTGTACCAGCCTGACGCCAGTCCCATGATGAGACGGCCGTTCGACAACAGATCCATGCTGCCGAGCTGTTTTGCGAGAATGACCGGATTGCGCATTGGCAGAACAAGAATACCAGTGCCCAGCTTTATCTTTTTGGTGCGCGCCGCAATCGCGGTGAGCAGCGTCAGTGATTCTATGATGGGGAAATTCGGCTGCACGCCAAGGAGAACATGGTCCCAGGCCCATATTGAATCAAAGCCAAGTTGTTCCATCTTGACGCCGTATTCGACGAGCGCCCCGGCATCGGGCATTTCCGGATAGGCGGTGAAATTGCGTACTGCAATACCGAACGTCTTGCTTAAGGCCGTCATTCTTCGGATCTCCTTTTGGGGCAGCGCATTCGCTCGGCGCGTCAGCCGATGTACAGCCGTTGCGGGTCGAGCATGCGCAACACGGATAATTCGTGGTCGGTGGGCGGCTCGGTAACGCCGACGTCGGAATCGAATTCAAGCTTGAAGCCGGTATTTTCCTGCACCTGCTCGCGGGTGACTCCGAGGTTGAGCGCAAGCGGCTTCATCCGATGTGTTTTCTCATCGAAGCCGAAGACGGCGAGATCGGTGACGACCCGGAACATTCCGCCGAACGGCAGTCCGCTCTGACGCCGGCTATCATTGCCGCGCATCCATCCCGGGCTGGTGATGAAATCGACTTTCTCGACGAAGCGCCGCTTCTCGTGCTTCATCGCCACGACCATGTTGGCGAGGCTCGCAATGTCGTTGCCGCCGCCCGTCCCGGGCAATCGCACCGTCGGTTTCTTTGCCTCGCCGATGATCGAGCTGTTCAAGTTGCCGTATTGGTCGATCTGCGCGCCGCCCATGAAGCCGATATCGACGTAGCCGCGCTGCAGCAGCAACAGCACATCGGCACTGCCCAGCACCATGTTGGCGCGCGCGGTGCAGCGCTGATCGTTGGTCGATGGCGGAAGCTTGCCCGGTTCGACAAAGGCGCCGACGACGCCGCCTTCGAACAGGATGGTGAGGCCCGGGCAATGCAGCCGTTGTGCGAGCGTGGCCGCAAGCAACGGAATTCCGACGCCGGCGAAGACCACCATGCCGTCCTTGAGCTGGCGCGCGCTCAAGATTGCAAGCAATTCGCCCGCCGTGTAGTCGCGCTTATGAGTCATAGATCGAATTTCCCAAACGCGCGGCGGCAAGCACTTCTTCGATCCCGATCAGGTCGAGAAACTCCGCCCAGGATTTCGGCCCGTAAACGAAGCGATCGAGATACTCGCGCATGCCCGCAACCGGATCCTTGTTCACGAGGCCGACGTAATATTCCATGTGTTTGATCATCGGTTCGTAGACGCCGTAGCACTCGTGCGGAGCGCAGCCGAACGGCACTTCGACGATCGCGTCGACCGTGAAAAACGGAATCTTCGTGTGATCGGGAGCCCGCCTGATCTGATCGTTGGATACGACGCGCTCGGTCGAGAGGATGACCTTGTTGGCCGCCATTGCGAGGTCGATGTCGATGAATTGCAGGCCGTCGATCTGCGCGTTGCCGTAGGCGTCGCATCGCTGCACGTGGATCAGCGCCACGTCGGGATTGAGCGCCGGCACGAGGAGCAGCTTTTCGCCGGTGAACGGACAATCCATCTCCTTGGCCTCGGGCCGTTCTCTGCGAACGTCGGAGCCGAGCATCGGCCGGATGGGCATGAAGGGCACGCCCATGGCGCCGGCGCGAAGCCGCATGCCCATGGCGAGATGGCTCCATTCCTCGAACTGCGCCATGCCGGTCTCGACATGATGCCGCATCACTTTGGAAACTCCCCAAAGGATGCCCTGGCTGAACCAGCTGGTAACAATGCGATCGCAGGCGCCTGAGGCGAACCACAGGTCGCCGTCGCTTGAAGTAATGCCGCGCGCGCAGGTCAGTTTCCGGCGTCCCGCGCGGATCAGCGCCCAGATCAACGCCATCGGCGTGCGCGACATCGTGCTGCCGCCGATGCCGACCGTTTCGCCGTCACGCACGAACGAGGCAACGTCGTCGAGCGTTACCACCTTCTCGCGCAGGCTGCGGTCGCGTTGCGCCAGATCGTTGCGCAGCTTTTCGTACGGTTTGACGTCACTCACGTGAGTTTGCTCATGCCGGTGCGTTACGTCCGATCTCGGCGTTGAAATCCTCGATCAGCCTGTCCCAGGCGGGAATGGTATCGACAAGTTTTTGCCAAAAGTCCTGCTTCCTGCGGCTGTCGAAATCCTCGATCGAGACGCCCTGCTGTTCGACCCAGGTGTAGTAACCGAGATTAAAAATGCGGTTGCGGTCGAGATGCGTGAGCTCCAGGACGTGGTCGTCGGCGATGCCCTCGATATGCCGCCCGTAAATCTCACCGGCATTGACCTCGTCGAAGCCGGCCGGATATTTCCGCGCCCGATAGGTCTCGCCTTCGCTGTGGTACATGGCCGCGCTGTCGGTCGCGACCGTCATCACCACGTCGTCGGGTCCGTAGTCGAGGTGCCGGGCAAGTTTAATGGCGGCGACGATGTTGGCGAGACTCGAGATTCCGAAGCAGTCGAACAAGCGGATCAGTTCCACGTCGATTTTGCGGCGTTTGCCGAGATACGTGCGGCCGCATTCATCGCTGAACAGCAGGTTAAGCGCATCGGTGGCCGCGTCCGAGACCGCGACAACGAGGTCGGTATTCATCACATTATGGATGAGCGGGATGTGCTTGTCGCCGATCCCCTGGATGTTGTGTTCGCCGTAGCCGTTGCAATACATGGTCGGACATTCGGCGGCTTCCACGGCGACGATTTTACTGCCGTGATTTTTCTTAAGCCGGTCGCCGGCCGCAATCGTGCCGGCCGAGCCGGTTGCAGACACGAACGCGGCGAGCCGGTAATTGTTGTGGCCGGACTGTAGATGTTCGAAGACGCGACCAGCGGCCTGGCCCGTGCAGTGGTAGTGAATCAGATAATTCGCAAATTCCGAGAACTGGTTAAAAATGACGTTGTCCTTGTCGCGCTCGAGTTCGGCGCATTTGTCGTAGATTTCCTTGACATTGCTTTCGGTGCCGGGCGTGCGGATGATGTCTGACGAATCGCCGACCCATTGCGCCAGCCAGTCGAACCGCTCACGACTCATGCCGGCCGGAAGAACCGCGACACCGCGGCAGCCGAGAATGCGCGAAATGGCAACTCCGCCACGGCAATAATTTCCGGTGGACGGCCAGATTGCCCGCTGGTGTGACGGGTCGAAGCTCCCGATGATCAGCCTCGGCACCAGGCAGGCGTACGCGGCCAATACCTTGTGCGCACCGATCATCGGAAAATTGCGGCCGACCAGCACGACGATCGGCGCCTTGACCCCGGTTAGTTCCGGCGGCAGCACGACATGCATTGGCACATCGAGGCGCGACTTGCGGTCTGGACCGTTGAACCAGTGCACGCGCCAGAGATTGGCGACATCGGGCGCATCGGGATCGACCCGCCCCAGGTCCGGCGCTCGGCCGTTCCCGGCCGTAGTCGGATCTGCCAATTCGCTCCACGTCGGCAGGAACCCGCCAATTTGTTTCAAACGATCGACCGCGGCGCGGCGGCGAGCGCGGTCGGAAATCTCAAGGGCGACCGACAGACTCATTGCAATGCCCTCGTCGATTCCGCGCCATCGGCAGCCGCATAACCAGGCAAGAACGAGGCTCGATAGCGTTCGGCCGTTACGTCGCCGTAGACGGTGTTGCGTTGACGCGGCGTCCTGCCGAGCGATCTGATAATCCGCTCCATCGTTGCGGGCGTCATTTCCTGACCGTGCACAGCGCCGGCCGATCGGGTGATGGTTTCGTCCATCAAGGTACCGCCCAGATCGTTGGCGCCGGAACGAAGGCATATCTTCACGCCTTCAGATCCCATTTTGACCCACGAAGTCTGGATGTTCGACAGCACCGGATGGAGAGCAAGCCGGGCCACGGCGTGCATCAACACGGCTTCGCGGAATGTGGGGCCCCGCCGCGCGCGCCCTTTGAGATAGATCGGCGCCTCCATGTGGACGAACGGCAGCGGGACGAACTCAGTAAAACCGCCGGTTTCCATTTGCAGCGCGCGCAAGCGTAAGAGATGCCGCGCCCAATGCCGATAATGATCGACGTGTCCGTACATGATCGTCGACGTCGTCTTGAAGCCGGCGTCGTGCGCCGCCCGTATCACCTCGAGCCAGCGTGCGGTGCCGATCTTGTCCGGGCACAGCACCGCGCGCACCTCGTCGTCCAGCACTTCGGCCGCCGTGCCGGGCAGCGTGCCGAGCCCAGCTTCTTTCAATTGCAAGAAGAATTGCTCGACCGGCATGCCCAGCGTGGCCGCGCCTTGATGCACTTCAAGCGGCGAAAAGGCGTGAACGTGCATATCCGGCACCGCTTCGCGCACGGCGCGGCAAATCTCCAGATAAGTGCGGCCGGAAAAGTCGGGATGAATGCCGCCCTGCATACAGACTTCGGTGGCACCGCGCTGCCAGGCTTCGCGCGCGCGCCCGGCAATTTCCTCGAGCGAAAGATTGTAAGGGCGGCCGCGCAGATTCTCGCTCGTTTTGCCCTTCGAAAACGCGCAGAACTGGCATTTGTACGAGCAAATATTGGTGTAATTGATATTGCGGGTCACGACATACGAGACGGTTTCGCCGCAGACCTCGCGCCGCAGGATGTCCGCTGAGCGGCAGACGAGCGCAAACTCGTCGTCGCGGCCCTGGAACAAACGAACGATTTCAGGTTCCGACAGCGTCCGCCCCGCCGACGCCCGATCGATGATCTTCGACAGATCGTTTGAAATGAAAGCCGATACCGGCAATGAGCGGCTCTCGTCCGGCAGCGGCTGCGCTGTGCCTGGCGACCAGGCATCGGTCCGCGGCCACCCGTCAGCGTCGATGCGCTGGAGGAGCGCCTTGTGCAGCTTCTCGTCGACCCATTGTCGATGATCGAGGGCATAAGCGGGATAGATTGCCAGCCGCTCATGCAGGCGCTTGCCGGCCGCACTGGTGGCACGCTCCAGCATCGGCAAGTGCGGCCACGGCGCTTCGGGATTGACGTGATCAACCGTCACCGGCGATACGCCCCCCCAATCGTTGATGCCGGCTTCGATCAGCGGCCGGAGCGCCCCTGGACTCAGATTCGGCGGCGCCTGAATGTTCATCGACGGCCGGAAGATCAGCCGCGCTACGGCGATGGTCCACAAATGCTCGTCCACGCTTGGCGCCGGCGCGTTCGCCATGAGCGTGTCGGGCTTCGGGCGGAAATTCTGGATGATAATTTCCTGAATATGGCCGTAGGCTTCGTGCAGTTCGCGCAGCGCTAACAGCGCTTCGATGCGTTCTTGCCGCGTCTCGCCGATGCCGATCAGGATGCCGGTGGTGAATGGCACGCGCTGTTCGCCTGCCATCCGGATGCTGGCGAGCCGCGCCGCGGGCGCTTTGTCGGGCGAGCCGTAGTGCGGTCCGCCTTTCTGCATCAGGCGTTCCGATGCACTTTCCAGCATGATGCCTTGCGAAATCGAGACGTTCCGCAGGGCGGCCAGATCGGAGGAGTCGAGGAGCCCGGGATTGACATGCGGCAGGAGGCCGGTTTCCTCGAAAACGAGGCGGGCCATCGCGGCGAGGTACGACAACGTCGTCTGGTGGCCGAGGCGTGCGAGCTCTTCGCGCGCGCCGCGATAACGAAGCTCCGGCTTGTCGCCAAGCGTAAACAGCGCTTCCTTGCAGCCTGCGTCGCGCCCGGCGCGGGCGACCGCCAAGACCTCATCGGACGACATGAAGGCGCGCTCGCCGGCACGCGGCGGCTGCGCAAATACGCAATAATGGCAAACGTCGCGGCAAAGCTTTGTCAGCGGGATGAAGACTTTTCGCGAGTAGGAAACGATCGGACCATGCGCGCTATCGCGGCGTCGGCGTGCGGCCGACAACAGCGGTTCGAGATCAGTCAAGCCCGCAAGGTCGAAAGCCTCCTCGCGCGTCAAATTCCGGCTGTCGGGAAAATCCTGCAGCAAAGACAGGCCCGGTTGCGTCGGTTCTAAAGCGCGCAACGCAGCCAGATAAGAGTGAGTGCGCGTGGCAGGCCGAAGTGACACGAAGGATGCGAGATCCTCGGGCCGGTCGATATCGAGACCGAGATCGCCGGATGGCAACGCGCATACATTCATGCCATCGGCGCGCGCCGACCGGCAGTGCTTTTTGAAACTGTCCGGTCCAAAGCACAGCGGAACCGCGGTCGCCGGCCGACACGCGAGCAGATTGGTGCCCCCGTCCTGCGTTGCCTGAACGGCCGCGAGCGAAGGGGACACATCGATCGCAGCCACGGCGTCCGCCACGGCTTCCGGCGACAAGTGTGGAATGTCGGATGGGACCACCAGCACCGCGCCGGCGTCTCGCTTGACGACAGCCTCGACGCCGAGCCGGATCGCCAGATTGATGTCGTCGCAGCCTTCGTCTGAAACGACGATGGCGTTATGCTGTTCGGCCAGTCGAGCAGCGTCCGGATCGACAGTGACGACGGCAACTCCGGCCAGATCCTTGTTGGCCCTCGACAGCGCATCGAGCACGTCCTCGAACATGACGCGCGCCAAGTGGGCGCGTTCGGCCGCGCCAAGCGCCGGCGTCAGGCGGCGCTTGGCGAGCACAAAACGCTTCACCGGCACCACGGCCCATACGTCTGGATGCCGGATCACCGCGCCCCACCTGCAAAGCGGGCGGCAGTCGGCTGCCGCGAGAATTGTCCGGCGAACGACAGGACGTCGCGGGCGAGCTGTTCGCGGTCCTCGAGAGTTTTCATCATGGTACGCGTTCGCATGATCGGAACGTCGTTATTTGCCTGGTCGGCCGCGTCCGCCTCGTCGATCACCAGGGCATCGATCAACCCGCGATAATGCGCAGCAATCGCCTGGGTGTTTACCACAATCCCCAGCTCGCGCATGATTTTCGCGGTCGGCCCTTTTACCGCATGGCCGCCAATAATCGGAGAAACTGCGATCACCGGAACAGCGTTCAAGAGCGCGCTACGAATTCCCGGGACCGCCAGGATCGGATCGACGCTGAGGTAGGGATTCGACGGGCAGATCACGATCGCCTGCAAGCCAGGTTGCGACAGCAGATCCGATACGCCAGGAGCGGGCACTACCTTCGCGGCGTGCTCGAAGCGGATTTTTTTCACGGCCGGTTCACAGCGCCTGCGCACGAAATAATGCTGAAACGGCAGGTCGCCTTCAGCGGTCTCAACAATCGTCCGGACGGGATCGTCCGACATCGGTAATATCCGGGCGGAAATTCCCAGCGCGCGCGCGGTTTGGCTGACGAATTCACTGAGTGCGCCGCCCTCGCGCAGCCACTGGGTCCGCGTGATGTGCGTCGCCAGATCGCGGTCGCCGAGCTGGAACCAGGACTCGCCGCCACGGCCGCGCAGCGCGTCCATGAAATTCCACGTTTCCTCGGCGCGTCCCCAGCCGCGCTCTCGGTCGGCGATGCCGGCGAGCGTATAGAGCACGGTGTCAAGATCGGGTGAAATGTGAAGCCCGAGATGGTTGAAATCATCGCCGGTATTCACGATCACGCTCAACTGCTCCGGCTCCAGTACGCGATAGAGCCCCAGCGCGAGCTTGGCGCCGCCGACGCCGCCGCAAAGCGCAACCACGTGACCGGGCTGGACCTGGGATTTCATCGAAAGAGGTCCATTTCCTTGGGCCGCAGCAGTGCGGCGGCCGAAACCGCCGGTGCGTCGCAAGCAAGACCGCGCACGTGCACGGCCGGAAGTCCCTCCGCCGCCTCACCCATCAGCAGCGATGCCGCGGAGGCTATTTCATCGGCGATGGCCACCTCGGTCACCCGCATCTTGCGCCCGAACAGATCTGGATCGCCAATGATGTTGCGCAACGAAGGCACGCCGGCGGCGCCGAGAGCGACGCCGACGACACCGTTACGCCAGGCGCGGCCGAAGCTGTCATTGATGACGACGCCGAAGCTGACGCCGAACTCCTCGTCGATCTTTGCTTTCAAGGCCGCGGCCGAGGCGTCGGGATCGCGCGGCAGCAATAACACAAGCTCGCTGTTCCCATCGGCGACGTTCGATTGGTCGACGCCCGCGTTCGCCATCACGAGTCCGAGACGATGAGCCACGATCAACACGTCCTTGCGATGGCGGATGACCTCGCTCGATTCTGACAGAATGACCTCGACGAGGCGCGGATCTTTATGGACTTCTTTCGCCAGCGCGGCGGCGCGCGGCGAAGCCACGACGGCGGCGAGGTCGACAAAGCGGCCTTCCGCCTTCGACACCACTTTCTGGGCAACAACGAGAATGTCGCCGTCTGCCGGCGAAATGTCCGCGCGCCGAAGCGCGGCCGTCAACAGTCCCGCCAGATCGTTGCCGGCCGCGACCAGCGGCATGCCGGCCAAGGCGGTCAACGTAAGCCGTGCTGCGCCCATATGAAGATCACTGTCCATCGGAGGACGGCAAACCAGTAATGCGGATGCCGGCGCCGGGTATCTTGTAGCGCCGATTGATGGCGATCAACACGGAGGTGAGCGCTTCGGCAGCCACGCTGTTGGCGAGCACGCCGCCGTGCACGCCGCGTGTAGCCACAACATTCGCCAACGCGATCACCTGTTCGCGGACCGCAACATCGTCAGAAAACACCAGCACGTCGCAGTCGGCTTTCGTACCGCTGTGCAGTTTCGCAGCGCCGACGTTGTGGAAAGCCGAGGCGACGCGGACATCCGCGCCAAGCAGGCGCTGCGCCACCACCGCAGGCGAGCCGGCGGCCGGCAATTGCACGGTTGCCACCTTGGGCGGCATCAGCGGAACGACGGCGTCGACAAGGATTTTGCCGCCAAGCACCGGCCCGATCTCCGCGAGGATGGCATCGTGATTGGAATAGGGCACACACAGCACGACGATGTCCGCGGCCTGCGCCGCCGCGCGATTGTCATTACCGGCGACCGCTACGCCGATCTGCCGGGACAGCTCCTCCGCCGCACTGCTCGCCCTGTCCTTGTCGCGCGAACCGAGCACTATCCGATAGCCGGCGGCCGCCCAGAGCCGGGCGAGCCCGGAGCCCAGGTCGCCTGTGCCGCCGATGATGGCGATGACCGGCTTTTGATTTTCCACGGGTTCGGAGGCTCCATTGCCGCGAAACGACCGAGGTGTAAGGTACTAAGATTAGTAACACAATACCTTATGGCGCCCAGTCCTTATGGCGCCAGACCCTTATGGCGCCCCAACGGCGTCGGCCGGCCTAGACGCCGCACCAATCGTAGATGCTCAGCGCCATCACTTTGATCGCGGTCTGATAATCGTCGATGCTCACGTACTCGTCGTCCGAATGCATGATCGCGGTCGATCCGGGCCCGAAGATCACCGTCGGCGTATGGCCATACAGGTTGAGGAAGCGGGTGTCCGCCGCGCCCTGGCGGCCGCTGACCTCGGCTTCGCGCCCTGTCACTTCCTTGTAGTTCTTGCAGACCAACTGAACGATCGGGTGCTCGCGGGGGATCTCGGAAGCCTGGGCGTCGTAGCCGACGAAGCGGACCTTCGGCGGGTTGTCCTTCATCCAGGGATCTTCGGCGGCGGCGCGGGCGATGTGATCGACGAGGCTGCGCTTGACGCCTTCATGGTCCTCGCCGGGCACGGTGGCCATGCTGCCCTTCAACAGGCAGGTGGCAGCAAAAGAACTCGGAAAGCTGCCGGCGTGGAAGGCGCCGATCATGCACGGCAGGGCATCGATCGGTTTGGGGTAAAGCGGATGTTTGACTGTGGCGACCCGCTTCTGCTCCAACGCCTCCACGGCCTTGGTGATTTTATAGCCGAGTTCGATACCGCTTACGCCCTGGTAGCGCCGCTGGATACCGGCGGCCTTGCCCTGAATTTCGATCTCGAACCAGATGCGTCCGATGCACGCCGGTTGCACCGCGAGTCCGCTGGTCTCGCCGGAAATGCCGGCGTCGGCCGAGTAGCCGCGGATCACCGTGTCGAGCGTGCCGTGGCCGCTCACTTCTTCGTCGATGACGATGTCGAGGTAAACATCGCCCTTCGGTTTCACGCCGGCGGCCATCAGATTTTCAATTGCCATGATATGGCTGGCGACGCCGCTTTTCATGTCGCAGGAGCCACGTCCGTAGAGCTTGCCGTCCTTGACCGACGCCGACCAGGGATTGTCGCTCCATCCCTCGCCCTTGCCGACCGGGATGACGTCGGTGTGACCGTTGAACATCAGCGAGCGGCCACCGCCTGTTCCCTTCCAGGTCGCCACGATGTTGGGACGGCCTTCGTAACCGCGGTCGACGGGAATGTAGCCGGGATGTTTTTTGAGCTGCTCCCAATCGGATTCCCACATATCGACTTCAAGGCCCATTTTTCCGAGATACTCGGCGAGGAATTTTTGGATTTTCCCCTCGTCGCCGGTGACGCTCGGAATCGAGACCATCTGCTGCAGAAACTTCAAGGACTCGTCGCGGCTGGCGTCGATCTGCTGCAGAACCTTCCCACGACCATCGCTGTTCATTGCTTTCCATCCATCATCGTTCGATCAAGCTCTCGACGTTCGCCGGCGGGCGCCGCGATAGCGCGAACTCCGCGGCCCAGGCGCCTCACAATCTGCCCTCGGGGTCCCAAGATTCTAAACTTAGGATGAATGCGATTGCAATCGGTCACCGCGGCGGGAACGGCCCGCCCCCTTGACCGGCGCCGCCCGGACGCCGGCGCCCGCTAATGCCCGTTTTTCCGTCAGAAGATCGATATGAAGCTGGATCGCATCACTGCGGTACACGATATCGGCGACGTATATGGCGACGCCATTTCTATCGATCAGAATGCAACGGCATTCGGCGGTCGGGGCGCCAAGTCCAATCTCCAAAAGATCCGAACTGGTCGGGTCGGCGGAACCGATGACGACCGTCTGATGGGCGTGCTGAATTTCAAAATCTTTCCAGCCCGCGATCACCGACAGCGCCGGGTGTTCGCGAAACGGGCTCGGCGCGAGCCTGTAGATCGCGTTGGCGAGATGCAAATTAACGATCCCGTACGGCGTCGAGTCTTTATATTGGACGCTGCGCAAGAACACGTACTTGTCCGCCGGTTCACCTTCGCCCTCGCGCAGTGTCGGGAAGCGCGGCGGATCGCTGACCTTGATGGGCTTAAGAACGTTGTGCCGGATCTGCTCGATCAGCACATCCCAGGTCGTTGCGAGCTTGAACCAATGGCGGTCGGCAGACTGTTCCGATGCAAACGTGCCGCGTCCCTGTTGAGCACGAAGCAGCCCTTCGCCGCGCAGAATGTCCACCGCCTGACGCACGGTGACTCGAGCGACCTGAAACTCGCGCTCCAACTCCACCAGAGTGGGAATTTTTGTTCCCGGCCGCCACTGTTCGGTTTCGATGCGCCGGCGCATGACCGAAGCAACCTGGATGTATAGCGGGATCCGGCTACGGTCATAGACCCTGGAAAGTTGAGACATCTTCGACCGTGCCAATCATTCAGCATTGCCGGTCGGACGCCGGCAGGACGCGCAAGTACCGGATCGCAAACAACCCCGATGCGATCGATGCACATCGAGAGCCGAGCACCGAGCGCATTGACGAACCGCGCGTTTGCTACCGCAGCCGTGAGGTCAGCCCCGACTTGGGGCGCGGTTGCCAAGCCCACGGCTTCAAACGTACTATGTTCTAGCCTATAGGCCCAATGGGTGTCGAGCATGCAGAAAATGGCGGATAATTTCGACAGGCAAAGCCTCCGTGGCTTTCTGCAAATGGTCGAGACGGAATATCCCGACGAATTCCTGCGCATCCGCGAGCCCGTCCATCCGCGCTTCGATATGACGGCGATCGTGTTCGAGCTGGAGCGCTTGGGCAAAAGTCCCGTCGTCATGCTCGAACGAGTCGAAGGCTACGACATGCCGGTCGTCGCCAATATCGCAGCAAGCCGGCGGCTCCTGGCGGCCTGCCTTGGCGTCAGTCAATCCGAGCTGCCGGGCGCCTTCCGTCAGCGCTGCCAGAAATACATTCCATGCGAGGTGGTGCCACAGGCGGCCTGGAACGACATCGTCCTTGAAGGCGACGACGTCGATCTCACCAAGCTGCCTATCATGTTGCAATTCACGGTCGACGGCGCGCCCTACATCACCGCGGGACAGATTTCCGCCCGCGATCCGGTGAGCGGGGTCGACACGACAGGATTTCATCGCCTTATGCTCAAGGGCAAGAATCGCCTGGGCGTTTCGCTGCATTCGCGCCGCCGCATGTACGAATTTCATCGCCGTGCCGAGGAGCAGGGCAAATCCTTGCCGGCCGTTATCACGATCGGAACCCACCCGCTGCACTACATGGGTTCGATGGTTTACGCGTATCCGCCGGGCACGCGGAAATTCGAGATCATCGGCGGCCTGTTTGGTGAGCCGTACCGGCTGGCGCGATGCGGCATCGATGATCTGGAAGTCCCCGCCGGCGCCGAGATTGTGATCGAGGGCGAAATCCTCGCCGGAGTGAAAGAACCGGAAGGGCCGTTCAGCGAGTTTACCGGTTACGCGTCGTACCGCAGTACGCAAAACGTATTCGTCGCCAAGCGCATCCGCATGCGCGGCGACGCGATGTATCAATCCGTCATCTCCGGCATGTCCAAGGACCACATCCTGGTGTCGTGCGTCACGCGCGAGGGCGAAATCTTCAATGCGCTGCAACGCAATCTACCCAACGTGCGCGCCGTGCACGTACCGCATACGACCTGCGGCGGGTTCATGGCCTTTATTTCGATGAAGAAAACGGCGGATGGCGAGCCGCAAATGGCGGTCATGGCGACGCTCGGCACCGAACTCTATACGAAATATGTCATCGTCGTCGACGACGACGTCGACGTTTTCGATGTGAACGATGTGATGTGGGCGGTCGCGACACGCGTGCAGGCGGAGAAAGACATATTCTTCATCCCCGGCGCAAAGTCGGCAATTCTCGATCCCACCTCCGACCCGCAGACCTTCACGGTGACAAAGATGGGCATCGACGCGACCCGCCCCACGGGTCGCGACTTTGCCGAGCGGCTCACCATCAGCGAGGAGCAGCGCGCTCGGGCGCGCAAGATTCTCGCCTCAGCGGGACTGGCCTTGTAGGCGCGAAACCCGCTTCACTTCCCGGTCGGCGTTCGCTCACGGCCTGGGATATGCAACCAGTGACGAAAGGAAACGCTATGCGCACTGCCATCAAGGGAGGCTGGATCGTAGGCCATCACGGCGGGCGCCATGCTCTTATCCGTGACGGCGTCGTTGTCTACGAGGGCAACAAGATCATCCATGTCGGCAAAGACTTCGACGGCCCGGTCGACAAGACCATCGACGCCAAGGGCAAGCTCGTGGCGCCGGGTTTCATCGACACCCACGTCCACAGCGGCCACCGCGCATCGCACCGCCTTATCACCGATACCGGGCGACCGATGTATTTCGGCCAGCCCTTCCTGGAAATCAGCGTGCCGAAGGAAGGCAGCACCGTAAGAGGCGATCCGCGTTATCTCAAACATGGCGATGCCGGCGCGCAGGCCGCTTTCGAGCTCAACGCAACGTTCACCGTTGCCGAGTTGCTGCGCAACGGTGTCACCACGATGATCGAGTTCGGCAGCCAGATGCGGGTGCAGGATGCGCTGCTCGCGGAAGTGAAAAGGCTCGGAACCCGCGCCTATCTGGCCCCCGGTTACGATTGCGGCCGCTGGGTCGGCGACGAGCTTGGCCGGCTCAAGCGCGTTCGCAACGACGAACTGGGGCTGACCGGGCTGAAAACCGCCCTTGACTGGATCGATGCCCATCACGGTACTGCGGAAGATCGCGTACGCGGCATCCTGGTCCCGCGCGAAGTCGAGACGTGCAGCATCGAAGTGCTCGAACGGACACGCGTAGCGGCGGACGAGCGCAATTTGCCTGTCGCCACCCATGCGGCTTACAGCGTGCTCGAATTTCACGATACTCTGCGCGAGTACATGAAGACGCCGATCGAGGTGCTGGAGGATGTCGGCCTGCTTCGCCCGACATTAAATATTGGGCACGGCAACCTCATCGCCGACAATCCCAACCTCAACTACGCACTGGCGCGCGATCTCGAGCTGATGGGCAGGTCCGGCGCCACGATCTCGCATTGTCCGATCAACATCGTGCGACGAGCGCGCGTTCTCGACCATTGGCAGAAGTATCGGCAGGCGGGTGTCAATATCTCGATCGGCTCGGACACCTATCCGCGCGACATGATCATGAACATGCGTACCGCCTGCTACATGGGCAAGATTATGGGGCACTCCTACTTTGCGGCGCCAGCGGGAGAGATTTTCGAAGCCGCCACGTTGGGCGGCGCCAAGTCAGTTGGACGGCAGGATCTTGGACGCCTTGCCCCTGGAGCAGTGGCCGACATCATTATCATCGATTTGTCCGGTCAAAATTCGCTGCGCTACGGACCGGTCCGCGATCCGGTCAAGAGCGTCGTGGAATGCGGGGTCGGCGACGACGTCGAGACTGCCATCGTGGATGGCAAGGTCTGCATGGAAAATCGCACTATTCCGGGCGTCGATTTCGTCCGGCTGCGCGCCGATGCACAGGCTGCGGGCGAAGCGATCTGGGCGACGCTGCCAGATTGGGACCCTCTCGGACGCAGCTCCGAGGAGGCCTGCCCCTACAGTTATCCTGAACTCGACTGAGCAGGCGGTGGGGTCCAGAGCCCCCGGAATTTCACCGCTACGACATCCTCGTATGACGGGTCACAATCGAGCAGGCCCACGTCGGCTGCGAATCTGTTGAGTGAGGCGATCGCGTCTGCTGACAGCGACGCGTCGTAAAACGGCAGATCGCGCGCGACCAGATCACGGATCAGCTCAGCCTCCGATGCCGGGAACAGGTTGCGCCCGACGAGAGTCGCCAGCGACACGTCGTTCTTCAGGGCCGCATGGCTCGCCACAATGGCGCGGACAACTGCGGCAGCGGTCTCGGCGTCATTTTGGATCATACGGTCCGTCGTCGCGACGGCCGGAAAGGTATAAGAGAACGCTCCCTTGGGCCCGTCGCCGCGGCGCACATCCAGAACGATCGTGCCGACGCCGCTGCGCACCGCAATTTCTGCGCCCATGCCGTTTGCCCAGAAGCCATCGATGGCGCCGCTCTCCAGCGCTTTGGCCGCCGTGACGCCGGTGTTGACCTTCAGCTCGAGCCCACCGGGAATCGGCGCGATCGTGATGCCTTCGCGGACCGGATCCAGCCCCGCCTCGGCCAGCAGCCGCCGTAGCCCAAGCTCGACCCATGGCGCGGCGCCAATCCGGCGACCCCGAACGCATTCCAACTCGCCGCGCTTGGCGCCGAGATCGGAGCGCATCACCAGGAACCAGTACATGCCCTGCGCCTGCGCGCAGATCAGCTTCACCCCGCTCCAGCGCGGGAACACAGCGAGAGCGGCGTGCGCCTCGGCGGCGACGAAGTCGACTTCGCCGTTCCTCAGCGCCTGATAGGCCTTGTCGGCCGGCGACATCAGAACGAGTTCGGCCTGCAACCCTTCGGCACGCAGCTTTCCCAATTCGCTGGCAGCAAGGACCGGAAAATAGGAGTTCGAAATGAGATCCGGCACCGCGATCTTGATTGGCATCGGTCAACTCACGATCCGCCGGGGTCCGCGGCTCGCATGTGCGGCCGCAGATTTGAAGTATTAGCTAAAGCGCCGAGGTTGCGGTCGACCCGCGTCGTCTGCCGGCTCTCGCCGGCATGACGGGTCGACCAATCATGACACCGTTGACGGCAGCTCCTTCTTCACCCGCGCTTCCACCTGGGTCCATTCGTCCGGCGTGAGTGTCACCCCTCCGGCAAATTGGTCGGTGTAGAGCTTGTCGGCCGGCGGAACACCCTTGATCCCCATATAGGTGATGACGGATTGCCTGGTGACGTCGGCAAGCGCCGGATCGATGTAGCCGAGTCCGTGCTGCTTGAAAGCGTCGATGAAGCCGAGCGACGTGCCCACCTCCTGCCCGTAGAATAGAACCTCGCGCGTCGCGGGTGCGCCGCCTTGAAATTCCTTCAGACTGTCGATGTGGATATCGATCGCCTTTTCCGGATTGAGGTAGACGTACTTGAGGCCTTCCAGCAAGCCATCGACAAAGTCCTTGCACACCTGCGGCCGCTTCGCGACCGTCTCACGTTTGCAGGCGGCCACGACGCTGCATGATTTGACGCCATGATCCGCATAGAACATCGCGTTGATGGGGATATGGTTGGCCCAATAGGTCGGCGCGATGCTGCCGAAGAAATTGCCGATGACTTTGACCTGCTTGGCTGCGGCGGCCCGCATCAGGCTCGCGGCGTCCATGCTGACGATGTTTATTTTGCTGGCGTCGATGCCAGTCGCTTTCACGAACGCCGGCCACAGCGCATATTCGCCGCCGCCGACTTCGAAGCCGATCGATTGACCTTCCAGCTGCTTGGGCTGGGTGATGTTCAGTTCCTTGAGCGAAAAGATTCCGATGGGTGAGCGCGGCCAGATGGCAGCGACTGCGACCAGGTCCAGATCGCGGCCGGCGCAACCCGCCTGCACGGCCATGTCGAGGAGCCCGAAGTCGTATTGGCCCTGGTCGACCGGAACGCAGACCTTGGTGGATCCGAAGCCGCGGTCGATGGTCACATCGAGACCGCGCTTGTCCCAATAGCCGAGCTTCTTGGCGACGAATGTGAAGCTGTAGGTGCCCAGAGGCAACCACGGAAGCGTGAGCCTGATCGGAGTGGCGGCGCGAACGATCGCCGGCGCGGAGATTCCGAGTGCGCTGCTGGTCGCGCCGAGGCCTGCGAGTCTGAGTAACGAACGGCGATGGAGTGTCATGTCGCATTCTCCCTGAAGACTGTTGGCCGAGCACCTGCAAATAACACCTGCAAATTACGTGCCCAGGTGCAAATTACGTGCCCATGCCCGATCAGTACGGATTGTACTCGTAGATGACCGCCTTCAATGGCTTCAGGCGGAAGGCGTTGCAGGCGTTGTGGATTTGCGGGCAGTTGGAAAACGCCGCGACCACGTCCATTTCGGCGCGAAAGTCGATGTAGTCGCCGGCCTTGCTCCTGGGCGCCTGGATCGACCAGTTGCCGTCAGCGCCGATTGGGCAATTCATGAAGACGTTCATGTTGAAGGGGACATCCTTCCAGGCGATGCCCCACGGCTTCACCGCTGCGGCCAGATTGTCGCGGCAGTTCTTGGTGTTCTTCACGCCGTAGCGCTTTTCGTTGGTGAAGCTAGAGCAGGCCCCAGCCAGCATGTCGTGAACGCCGCAAGTGTCGTTGATAATCGTCATCATCGCGCGCGCCTCATCCGAATAGAGCACGTAGCCGACACGCGGAAATACCTGCTTGTTAAGATTGATCGTATTCATCACGGACAGCTTCTCGGCAGTGTTGCCGGCATTCACAGTTATCAGGTCGGCCACTTGCTGACCTTCCAGATCGATAATGCGCAACACTTGGCCCTTTTTAATCTCGGCGGCGAAATGTCCAGCCGGATCGACCGTCTCATCGCGCAAGATTTTCAATTGTTCTGTCATTAGGAACGTCCCTTGCTGTCGCGGAGATTATCGACCGGCTGCGTAAGCAGTAAAGGCCAAAACAAGCCACCTCGCAAACAAGCAGGCATTGCGAGAGGCGGCGTCATCCGCCGGCTCTGCCGCTGACATCACTCGACTGCTGCCAGTAGACCGCCCGCCGCTCGGCCAGCGCGATCAGTCCGTAGAGCACGAGACCGGCAACACTAAGCACCGCAATCGACGCCATCATCAGCGGCGTGTCGAGCAGCCCGCCGGCAAGTTTTATGAGGTAGCCGATGCCCTGCTGCGAGGCGACAAATTCGGAAACGATCACGCCGATAATCGCCAGCGTGATTGAGATCTTCATCCCGCCGAAAATATGCGGTAACGCATTGGGCATCCGGATTTTCCAGAATACCTGCCAGGGCGACGCCATGAATGTCCGCGCCATGAGATGGATATCCTCGTCAATGGACTCGAATCCGAGAGCGGAATTGATAGTCATGGGAAAGAAAGTGATCAAAAAGGCGAGCAGCAGGCAGGATACCGTTCCTGTCCCGAACCAGACGATGAACAGCGGCGCGATAGAGATTTTCGGCACAACCTGGGAAACGACGATGATCGGATAAAAACCCCGCCGCATGAACGAGGAATAGGTAATCAGCACCGCAACCAGTATGCCGCCGACAACCGAGAGGGCGAATCCGATCACGGTCAGGTATAGCGTGGGCCAAAGATTGGTCATGAGCAAATCGCGGCGCTCGATGACCGTCTCCGCGATGCGCGAGGGCGATGGCAGGATGATACTGCGGACGCCGAGCTCGCGAACGGTCAATTCCCATCCGGCGAGCATGACGAGGCTTATCGCGATCGGCCAGGCAAGATCAAAAAAAATCTTTCGCGCTTTACTGGGCATGACTTGCCTACTGAGCATGACTTGCCTCGATGGCTTTGCGGAGCCGGCGGACGTAGGAATTGAATGGCTCGCTCTCCATGATCGCGATTTCGCGCGGCCGCGGGAGGTCGATCTTGACTTCTTCAACAACGGTTGCGGGGCGGCGGCCCATGACGATCACGCGATCGGACAGGAATGCGGCCTCGCGGATGCTGTGTGTCACGAACAACACGGTCTTACGGTTCGCCTGCCAGATGCGCGACAGTTCGACGCCCATTTCGTCGCGCGTGATCGCGTCCAACGCGCTAAACGGTTCGTCCATGAGGAGTAGGCCGGGGTCGTGGATCAGAGCACGGCAGATCGACACACGCTGGCGCATACCGCCGGACAGCTGACGCGGAAGATTACGGGCAAAGTCGTCTATCTTCGCCATCGCCAGCAGTTGCATCGCGCGCTCGGTGTATTTGATGCGCGGCTGCCTCAGTAGCTCGACGGGGAACAGCACATTGTCGAGAACCGTGCGCCAGGGCAGCAGCACCGGCTGCTGAAAGACTACTCCGATATCCTGCCGCGGCCCGACGACCGGCGTCTCGTTGATCGAAATTTCTCCTCCGGACCGGTCGACCACGCCCGCAACCATCATCAGCAGTGTGCTCTTTCCGCAGCCGCTTGGACCGAGAATGCTGATGAACTCGTTGGCCGTGACATCGAGCGATACATTACGGATCGCCTCAAGGTCTCTGTAGAGCTTGCGCACGTCTTTGATGCGCAGAACGAGCGGGCGCGCCTCGATGGGCTGCATCTCAGTCATGCCGAGACTCTTTGCTGGGAGCTCTCGATGGCGGCAACGATACGCTGCGGCGTCAACGGCAGATCGTGTACCTCGACCTGAAACGGCCGAAGAGCGTCGTTGACCGCCGAAACGATGGCGGCGGGTGGCCCGACCGCTCCGCCTTCGCCCAGTCCCTTGATGCCGAACTCCGTATAGGGCGACGGAGTCATCATGTGCAGGACCTTGATTTCCGGCACATCCGTGGCGCTCGGCAACAGATAGTCCTGCAGGGTGGTCGCGAGCGGCTGGCCGCGCGCGTCGAAGGGCGTGGCTTCGTAAAGACAGGTGCCTATACCTTGCGCCGTTCCACCGCGAATCTGGCCGTCGACAATCATCGGATTGACTAGCGTGCCGCCGTCTTCGACGACGACGTAGTCCAGTATCTCGATCGCACCGGTCGAAGGGTCGACCGCGACGACGGCCGCGTGTGCCGCGTAGGTGAACGTACCGCTGTCGCGAGCAGTGCGATATCCGGCAGTCACCTCCAACCCTCCGGTATCGATTTCCGGCGGCAGCATTTGCGGCTGCAAGTACCATGCGCGTGCGACTTCGCGCAGCGTCACGCTGCTCTTGCCCGCCAGGACCTTGCCGCCCACGACCCGCGCCTCGGTCGCGTCCGCTTGCATGAGCCAGGCACCGATGCGCGCGGCGCGCTTGGCCAAGAGCTGCGAAGCTGCGGCGACCGCGCCGCCGCCATAGACCATCGACCGCGAGCCCCAGGTCGACGTCGAATACGGCGTATAAAGCGTGTCACCTTGAACCACTCGGATCTTTTCGAAATCGACGCCCAGGATCTCATGCGCGACCTGCGCGTAGGTCGTCTCGTGGCCCTGACCATGGGAATGAGTGCCGACGTGAATCTCGATTTCGCCGTCGGGCGTCAGTTTCATGTTGGCCTGCTCGTAGCCGGGCACCATCGGCCGGCCCCATGAGGCGAGCACCGAGGTGCCCATCGCGCCCTGCTCAACGAAGAAACAAATGCCAGCGCCGATGAGGCGTCCGTCCTTCTCAGGAGATCTCTGACGCTCCCGCACCGCTTCGAGGCGTATCGCTGCAACGGCACGACGCAGGCATTCCGGATGATCGCCGCTGTCGAAATGCTTGCCGACGATATTGTCAAAAGGCATTTGCTCGGGCCGGACCATGTTGCGAAGCCGGACCTCATGAGGTTCGAGATTGGCTTCCCGGGCGATCGCATCCATGATGGTTTCGATGGCCAAACAAACGCCTGTCCGGGCGACGCCCCGGTATGGCAAGATCGGACATTTGTTTGTGGCGACGGCGGCCGAACGGCAGCGATAGGCGGACAGGACGTAAGGACCCGGCAGGAGGCTCGCAATTTGCGCCGCCTCCAGAGCCGATGAGATCGGGTAGCAGGAATAGGCGCCGGCATCGACATGAGCGACGCAGTCGATGCCGATGAGCTTGCCGTCGGCTGTGGCGTAACCGTCGATCTGATAGTGATGCTCGCGGCAATTGGCGTTCGCCGTTAGATGCTCGCGCCGATCCTCCAGCCAACGAACCGGATAGTCGACCTGCCGCGCCAGCCATGCGAGCGACACTTCTTCGCGACACAGCAACCCCTTATAGCCGAAGCCACCGCCGACGTCGGGCGAAATGACGCGGATCTGCCCGTGTTCGATTCCGAGACATTCGCTCAAGCCCGTCTGCACCGAATGCGGAAATTGCGTCGATGTAATCAGCGTGAGCTGGCGAAGGCGCGTGTCCCGGTAGGCGATCACGCCACGGCCTTCGATCGGAACCATGCAATGGCGCGCGGTTCGAATCCGCCTGGTGACCTTGATGGCCGCCCTTCTTGCGGCCTCCTCGATGGCGCCTTCGTGCCTGAACTCGACAAAAAGATTATCGGCCCATTCGTCGTGAACGCGCGGTGCGCCCGCCTCGCAAGCAGCCAGCGCATCGGTCAGGACCGGCAGTTCCTCGAATTCGAGCGTTACGGCGGCGGCGATGTCCTCGGCTTCGGCGCGGTTCGATGCCACGCACATCGCGACGATTTCGCCGACAAAGCGAAGCTTGTCTGCCGCCAGGATCGGCTCGCTGGACGATTTGAATCCCTTCAGGGTTGGCGCGGAAACGATCGGTTTAACGCCGGCCAGGTCCTTGGCCGTGTATACGGCGTTGCGAAACTGCTCGGGAACGAGGACCTGCTTCAGCCGCGCATGCGCGACCGGGCTGCGCACGAACGCCACCTCTCGCATCCCCGCCAAGTGGAAATCGGCAATGTATTGCCCGCGCCCGCGCAAGAATCGATCGTCCTCTTTGCGAAGCACTGAGGCTCCGATTCCGTACGACTCCATTCTGGCTTGACTCCAACCTTCAGCCTGACTCGACAATCGACTTGCAGCGCAAGCCTGTTTTTACCGACCAAAAATCAAGGCAACGTGATCAGCCTCCGTCGCGAGACCGCCCACGCAGCCCTAGTGTCGCGAAGACGGCGCGGATTCCGTTTCGGATGGCGAGCCACGCGAGCGACCCGGCTGTCAACGGCTTGTACGCCTCGTCGCCGGCCGGCTTGCCCGACAGCGCAGCTTGCAGATTGCTTGCAAACACGCTCGTCAGATGGTCCGCAACATCCCTTATCAAACCCAATCGGCCAAACTGGGCCAGCGATCCGGCAAGTAAAAAACGCACCGAGACCTCAACGCGCGTTGTCGCTTCACCGAGCGCGTCCAGATGATAGGAAATGATCGCCCGGGCGTTCGATCCGCTTTGGGCGTCGCGGCCCGCGGCTCGCACAATGCCGGCGAAACGTGAGGGATTGCGTTCCACCTCGACGACGCCGCGAAACGCGCTGCTGAACGGACCGAGCTTGACGTTGACCTCGCCCTCGGCGCGGTTGGCGACCGGCGGTCCGAGAAGGCGCGCGCCGGGCATGCAGCGTACGACCAGATCGAGATGTTCAAAATAGTTCCACACGGCGTCGCGCGCGAACGGCACCTGGAACGTTTGCAGTAATTCGACACCTTCCTTCTCGACGGCCCGCCACTGTTCCGCGGTGACCGTCGTTGCGGTGACCAGCGGCGCCACCGGCTTCACCCCTGGCGTTCGAGTGATGCGGGCGCGCGCGCCTTCGTGCGATGCATGCGCGCCGACGGGCCCGAGCGTCCTGCGCACAGCGATCGCCGGCATGGCCGCCTCCTGGCGCTTGCGCTGCACGGATTTCAGCGCCGCCACCAGACCGACATAGCCGGTGCAGCGGCAGAGATTGCCGGACAGTTCGCGACGAAGCCGCGCCTCGTCGGCATCCGGCAGGCGCATCAGAATGTCGCGGCAGGAAATCAACATGCCCGGCGTGCAATAGCCGCATTGCAGAGCATGATGCGCTGCGAACGCCTCACGCAATTCAGCCATGATCGGATCGTCGCGCAGCCCCTCGATGGTGGTGATCTGCGCGCCGTCACAGGCCACTGCAAAAGTTATGCATGAGCGCGCCGGCACGCCATCGAGCAACACCGTGCATGCGCCGCAAACCCCGTGCTCGCAGCCGATATGCGTGCCGGTCAGAAACTGCTGACCCCGCAAGAAATCCGCAAGGTGTGTGCGCGGCTCGGCCTCGGCGGCGATCACTTTGCCGTTGATCTCCAAATTGACGGGGTTCACGACGCGCTCGCCTGTCTTGCCGCGCGCTTGAGAGCGACGGGCGCCAATTGCCGGGTATAGTCGTCGGTTATTTCCTTGTCATCGAGCAGGGCGAGCAAGGCCTTGATGTCCAGACGTTTGTCGAGATCGGGACCGAACGGGCCGGAGAACAGCTCGGTCGCGTCTACAATAACAATCGGCGCTGTCTCGATGGCGCCAATCACCGCGCGATACCGCCGATTGTCCGGATCGTAGAGAATGCCGCCGATACAATGGGCGAATTCACCGACCTTCTGATTGAACTTACAGAACCCCCAGCGTGAACGTGCCGACACTTTCGGTACGCGAATCGCGCAGATCAATTCGTCGGCCGCAAGCGTCGTTACGAACGATGAGACCATCAAACGATCCGCCGCAATCGAGCGATTGCCCCGGGGCGACTGCGTCAACAGTTCGGCGCCGAGCAGCGGGATCACCGATACCCAATCCGCCGCCGGATCGGCGTGCGCCAGACTTCCGCCGACAGTCCCGCGGTTTCGCACGGCGCGGTACGCAATGCCGCCTGCCACATAACTCAACAGTCCCAAAGACGGATCTGCGATGCGGCCATCTTCAATGTCGGCGTGGGTAATGCACGCGCCGATGTCGACATGGTCGCGGTGTTCCGCAACGGTCGTCAGCTCGGGAATCGAGGTGACATCCACCAACAGCTCGGGTTGAGCAATTCGCAGGTTGAGCATGGGTCCGAGCGACTGGCTGCCGGCCAGCGCCTTCCCGGTGCCGCCAGCCTCGCTGAGCAGCTTGGTCGCCTCGTCCAGGCTCGCCGCACGAGCGTAATCAAATCGAGCCGGCTTCACTGCGAATGCTCAAGATTATTGGCCAAACGCCGGGCTGCCAACGCGTGCAGGATGCGCCGCGGGGTTATCGGAATTTCGGTTATCTCGACGTGCAGCGGCCGCAACGCGTCATTGACGGCGTTGGCAATTGCCGCGGCCGGACCGATAGCGCCGCCCTCGCCAACACCCTTGATGCCGAATTCGGTGTAAGGTGACGGCGTTTCCATGTGCAACACACGGATGTTCGGGACTTCGGCGCTGCCCGGCAACAGATAGTCGGCCAGCGTTGACGCCAGCGGCTGGCCCTGTTTGTCGAATGGCATTTGTTCATACAAGGCGCTGCCAATGCCCTGGGCGGTGCCGCCGAAGATCTGTCCATCGACGATCATCGGATTGACGAGTGTGCCGGCATCCTCAGCCACCACGTAATCGAGAATCTCGACCGCCCCGGTTTCGGGATCGACCGCAACGACGGCCGCATGGGCGGACCCGGTGTGGATGCCCGTGATGCACGACGGCGAGAAGCCGCCGGTCACTTCCAGGCCATGCGCGTCGATGTCGCTCGGCAGTTCGCCGGGCGAGAGATAATAGGCTTGCGCGATGGCGCGCAGCGACACGCTGCCGCTCGGGCCGAAAACGCAATTGTCGCGAAGCCTCACCGAATCCTTGTCGGTTTGCAGTAGCGCCGCGCCGATCCGCGCGACCCGTGCGGCCAATTCCTTGCAGGCTCGCGACGTCGCTCCGCCGGCCCAGATCATGCCGCGCGAGCCCCAGGCGCCGCTTGAGTAGGGCGAGGTCTCGGTATCGCCGAGCTTGACCTGGATATCCTCCAGATCGAGGCCGAGGATTTCGCTGCCGATTTGCGCCAGCGTGGTCTCGAGTCCCTGGCCGATGTTCTGAATGCCGGCTCGGATCTCGAGGCGGCCGTCGGGAGTGAGACGCGCAAAGGTCTGCTCGTAGAGCACCCGGCGCTTGCCATCGGCGGTCATACCGTGACCCGTCTGCTCCGAGAAAATTGACATGCCGAGCCCGATCAGCCGGCCGTCGCTCTCATCGCGCCGCTGCCGCGCACGCACGCCGCTGGCGTCGATCCCTTCGACAGCCATGCGCAGGAGCTGCGGATAATCGCCGCTATCGAAATGCTTGTCGGTGACATTGTCGTACGGCATCTGCTCCGGCCGGACCAGATTGACGGTGCGCACCTCGTGCGGTTCGCGACCGATCTCGCGTGCGATGGCATCGACCATCAGCTCCATCGCGTAGCAGCAGCCTGGCCGGGCAACGCCGCGATACGGCAGCTGCGGCGCCTTGTTGGTGGCGACCGCGGAAGTAACGCAGCGATAAACCGGAATGTCGTATGGACCAGGCAGAATAGCGCTGACCTGCGATGCCTCGATGGCCGCCGTGAACGGATACGCCGAGTAGGAGCCAGTATCGACGATCGCTTTGGCATCGAACGCCAGAATTTTTCCGGTTCGATCCGCATAGGCGGTCATATCGTAATAATGTTCGCGGCAATTCGCGTTGGCGACCAGCATTTCCCGCCGGTCTTCCAGCCATCGCACCGGATACTTGACGTGCATGGCGAGCCAGCACAGGCATATCTCTTCGCCGGCGAGGAGCGCTTTGTATCCGAAGCCGCCGCCGACATCCGGCGATACGACGCGAATCTTCAATTCCGGCACCTGCAGCACTTGCGCCAGTCCGCTGCGCACCACATGCGGGAATTGCGTCGCGCCATGCAAAATCAACTGATCGAGCCGCGAATCCCATTGCGCGATGAATCCGCGGCATTCGATCGGCGACATCACCTGACGCGCAGTCCGCACGCTGCGGGTTACCTTCACCGGCGCAGTCTTCGCGACCGAATCCACGTCGCCATCGTATGCGACGTTGACGTAGACATTGCCTTTGACGGTGTCGTGTACGAGCGGGGCGCCCGGCTTCTGCGCCTCGAGCATGTCGATGACAGGGGGCAGTTCGTCGTATTGCAGCGAGACCTGAGCGGCAATGTCCTCGGCCTCGGCGCGTGTGTCTGCAACGCACATGGCGATCAACTCACCCACCTGGCGGATCTTGTCGGTGACGAGGGCAGGCTGTTCCGAAACTTGAAAACCCGGCAGTGGCGAAATCGCCCTAAGCGGCAGCACGCCGGCAAGATCGCCGGCGATAAAAACGGAGGAGCGCAGGTGTTCGGGGATGAGCACGGCCTTAAGCCGCGCGTGGGCCACCGGGCTGCGCACAAAGGCGACATCGCGCATTCTCGGGAATCGCAGGTCGCCGATGTACTGGCCTTCGCCGTAGAGAAAGCGGCTGTCCTCCTTTCGCCGGACACGAGCGCCGACGCCATTGCTGGCCAAGATAGACCTCCTTGCCGCCGCGATTTCCGGGTAGCGAGCTTGGCGCGATATTATCGTACTAATAATAGCATGATTCAACGTGCCGATGATGCTCCGGATTCGGCCTCGCTATGGGCGTCAGTGGCGGGCAACGCTGGGGGTCTGGGAGCCTATTCAACTGAGATGGACTGCTTCGATCTATTGCGAGGTCGCGCAACCATCTATCGGCAGCACTCGCTGGGCTCGGGCTCGGGCTCGGCGTGACGGCACATGCAGGAGGAGGTGACCGGCACGTCGGTCATCGCCAGCGCGCGCGCAAGCTTTGCGCGGATCGTTTGCAGTTCGTCCCGCTCGCCTCTTCTCTGCAAGCATTCGGCAAGTCCATGTAGCGACCAGACATTGTCCGGATGCTGAGCGCAGCGCTGAATTTTTCCAGTCAGCCCCAAATCGTCGCGATAGACTTCCTCGGCCTCCTCACAATGCCCTTGCTCAAGAAGGAGAGCCGCCAACGCGTGACGAGGCGGGTGCATCCAGGCCCACGGCTCGATGTACTCCAGGTTATCATCGAGACGAACACTTTCCCGCAGATCCTCATACGCAGCGTCATAATTGCCCTGGTGATAATTCAATTCGCCGTCGAGCATCTTCTCGCCGACCGCCAGGATGGAACGGGCTGGATTGTTGAAGAATCGCCGCTCTTGCGGAATTCGGCCGAGACTGTCGTGAAAGCGCCTGCGTTCCTGTTCGGCTTCTGGAAAATTCTTCAAGAAGGCATGGGATATGGCTTTCGCGTAATGGTGCATGGCCGTCGTGACTGGATAGAGTTCACGGTCATCGGGTAACGGCATTTCGACGATCTCGCTCCATCGCCCAAACCGCACCATCACGTGCATTTTCATCGAGTAGTAGCCTTCCAGGCTCATCGCGAATTTGGGGCGATCCTTGACCGACAAAACCTCCTTGGTAAGCAAACTGCAGATCTTGTCGGCCGCCGCGAGCGATTCCTTGTAGCGGCCGAGCAACATGCACGTATGCATCATCAGATGAAGATCATGACAGCAGGCGACCGTGTAGAAGGTGAGCGGTCCCGCATAATCGAGATATTTGTCGTTCGCCGCGATGGCCTTCTGGCTTGACAGTCGCGCACGCCAGTAATCCCCGCAGAGTACATAGATGTGACCCGGCATGTGATTGAGGTGACCGGCGTCAGGGCACATGTTCGACAGGACGTCCGCCGAGCGGCTGGCGCGCTTGGGAAAGTTCGACATTTCGAGAGCATGGATGTGCAAGTGCAAGATCGCCGGGTGGGGTGCCCTGCCCTCCTGGTCCGACAACGCGACCGAGCGATCGCAGACATTCAATGCTTCCAGAATATCCGCGCCTCTTGCAGGTTCGCCGGTCTTGACGTTCCACAAGCGTCGCGGTGTGCGTGTGATCAGCGCTTCCACCAAGAGAGCTGCCACATCATGATCTTGCGCATGGGCGTAATGAACCCTGCGCATTGCCGCAGCGTAGTCGTCGTCCCAGCGGTCATACTCGGCCGGAGAGACCGAATGCGGCTTTTGAAAGCGGCAAGCCAGTGCCTCGACGAGCCGGTTCTCAACTTCGGTGGCGCGATGCGAGAGCGACTGCGCTCTTTGAAGGTGTTCGTCAGCGAGTTGGGTACGAGTAGCGGCCTCCTGATCGCCCATTTCGCGCCAGATCAGGTTGTAGAAGGGGCCCGATCCATAAGCGACGCCCCAATGCGCCATGACGCATTCGGGATCAAGTTCCAGCGCTTTCTCGAAGCACTTGCGTCCTTCTCCGAAATTGAATCCAAAGCACCAATTGAGGCCCAGATCGAACCAGCGTTGCGCTTCAACTGAATCGGTTGAAACCAGCCGAGTGTGCTGTCCTAGATTGAAGCGGTTCATTCCCGTGCCTCCTTCGCGGCACCCGCTATCGACCAACATTCGGCCCGACAAACCTTCAGGACGCACTTTGCGCTTTGGCTACGCAAGCTTTCATCTTACAAATTTCCGATTCCGGACCGTCGCTTGACACACGACTTTCAATCTTGTTTGCTTCGCGCATAGTTTCAGATAGCTCTCTGAAGGAGGCTTGCTATGGCCCGAGGTCAATATTCACGCCGTAGGCTTCTGAGTTCGGCCAGTGGCGCGCTCGCCGGTGCAGTGGCGATGCCTCGTCTCGTCTTTGCACAAAACAAGACCTCCATCAAATTTGTCCTGCCGTGGGTCCCGGAAGGCAGCGATCTGTTCGCCTACACCGCCAAGGGCATGGGCCTTTGGGACAAGCACGGGCTTGACGTATCAGTGGCGCGCGGGACCGGATCGGTGGCGGCCGCGGAGTCGACCGGCACTGGTCGCTTCGATTTCGGCATGGCCGCGGCGCCGGCAGCTATTTTGCAGAACATCAAAGGCTTGCCGGTCACGGCGATCGGCTGCTGCCAATATGATGGAACGATGGGGATCGGCGTCCTCAACGACGGGCCCATCAAGAAGCCGAGTGATCTTGTCGGACATAAGCTTGGTACGACCGTGACCTCAGGCGAGCATCCGCTGCTTCCGGCTTATGCGGCGAAGGCGGGGTTCGATCTGTCAAAAGTGTCGATCATCCAAACAGACCCCAACGTTCGCAACCGTCTGTTGGGCGACCACAAGGTGGATGCGATCTCGGGTTTTGCGGTCAGCATCATGCCGATCTACTCGGCGAGCGGAGTGAAGGCGCATTTTATGCTCTTTAGCGCCGTCGGACTCGTCAATTACGGCTACGTATTGTTGACGCAGCCGAACCGCGTCGCAACCGCACCGGAACAGTGCGCCGCTTTCGTGGACGGCATGCTCGAAGGTCTAAAGGCGACGATGCTGGACCCGGCCGAAGCAATGAAATTGTTCTTCAAGCAGGTGCCCGAAATGGCGCTGGCGGCACAGGCGCATGAACAGATCCGGGTCGGCACGGGCATCATGGTTTACGCCGCCACCAACCCGGTCATAAAGACGAACGGAGTGGGCTGGATCGAGCCCAAGGCTTACGAGACGCAGACCGACCTGATCATGCGTTATGTCGCGAAGCCTGGCGACAAGCAACCAACCGTGGATTCGCTGATGACCAACCGCTTCGTCGGCAGCGTCAAGGTCTCGGCGGCCGAGTTTGACACGGCGCACAAGAACTCCGAGGAATTTCGCGCTTACGTCACCTGATACCGGTGGGCAGGCACGCTGCGCCGGCGCCACGGGAATGGTCAATGTCAACTGCCAAGGTGGGGCCCAGCATCGAGGCGAGCGGGGTCAGCAAGGTCTACCGCGCCGGCACAGCTGCCGCAGTCGAGGCGGTCAGCACCGTCAGCTTCACGGTGCAGCCGGGCCAGTTCGTCGCGATTTTGGGGCCCAGCGGTTGCGGCAAAAGCACTCTGCTGATGATGGTCGGTGGTCTCGAACCGGTTTCATCCGGCCGCATCGTCGTCGAAGGCGAGCCGATGAACGGCCCGCGTACCTCGATCGGAGTCATGTTTCAGGATTCGACGCTGCTGCCGTGGAAGAGCGCACTCGATAACGTGTTGTTCCCGGTCCGAGTGTTGAAACGCTCAATCGCGGATTATCGGGAAACCGCGCACAACCTGTTGCAAGAGGTAGGGCTTAACGGTTTCGAACACAAACGGCCGCACGAACTATCGGGCGGCATGCGCCAGCGCGTGGCGATCTGCCGCACGCTGGTCTACGATCCAGACGTGCTGCTGATGGACGAGCCGTTCAGCGCACTCGACGCCATAAGCCGCGATGAAATGAACGAATTGTTGCTCGATCTGTGGCAGCAATTCACGAAGACGGCATTGTTCGTGACCCATAGCATCCGCGAGGCGGTGCTGCTCGCCGACCGCGTTTTGGTCATGACAAGGCGCCCGGCAACAATCGTTGAAGATCTGATCGTGCCGTTCGCCCGTCCGCGCTCGCTGGCGCTCGGCGAGAACCGCGAATTCAACGAGATATGCCGCCATCTGCGCGAGCGGATCGAAGAGAGCCACGCCCGCTCGCGGGCGCCTCGGACCGGGATAATTGCGGGGCGTCGCGAGTCGGCAAGGTGAGGGTGGAGATGCCCGCAGTCGTGCGGCAGGGTATCGTCCCAGCTCTCGGCCCGAACCTACGCCGAGCACGTCCGATCATTCTGCCAATAGCCACGACGGCGGCGGCGCTGCTGCTATGGCAGCTCGCGGCGGTCCAACTGCACATCCCGACGGTGCTATTGCCTACGCCGATTGAAGTCGCCCGAGAGATGTGGCGCGCGTTTCCAATCCTGATGGATCAAACGTGGCCGACTGCGCTCGATACGCTGCTGGCGTTCGCGGCGGCCGCGGTTTTGGGAATCGGGCTCGCCATCGTGATTACCTATTCGCCCCTGATGCGCGACACGCTGTATCCGAATCTGGTGTTCTTCCAGCTGGTACCGAAAGTCGCGTTGGCGCCGCTCTTTGTCATCTGGCTCGGCTTCGGCAGCCCGGCACGCGTGGCGTTCGCCACCTTCATCAGCTTCTTCCCTGTCGTCATCTCAGGTGCGGTCGGCTTCGCTGGGACTGACCAAGCAGTGTTACGGCTGTGTCGCTCGCTAACAGCCTCCGAATGGCGGTCCTTTCTGTTGGTGCGTTTCCCGTTCGCATTGCCGGCGATCTTCAGCGGCCTGAAGGTGGCGATGACGATGGCGGTGGTCGGGGTCATTATTGGTGAGTTCATCTCGTCCCAGGCAGGGCTTGGCCACTACATCATGAACGCCGGTTCGCGACTGGAGACGGCCGACGTATTCGCGGCGCTTGGCGCGTTGAGTGTTTTGGGGATCGTGCTCTACGGCGCGGTGGCGCTCGCCGAATTCGGCGTTCGCCGCGTTTACGGTCGGCGTTAGACGCCCATGGCCCTCCTCGACACCGTCTCCGGCGCTGACGAGTCCATACCGAACGGTCGCATTCTGCGCCTTGTGTTGCTGCCCGTTGGCTTTGCCGCGGCGACCATCGCGCTGTGGCAGATCACGTGCCAGATGCTGAGCGTCCCGCCGGTCCTGCTACCGCCGCCATTCGCTGTGTGGACGGTCCTGCGCGACAATTTCGCGATCTTGTTCGACGAGACACTGCCTACTCTCAGCGAGAGCATTCTGAGCTTTGCTATCGCGAGCGTGCTCGGCGTCGCGATTGCGGTGGCTCTGACGTTCTCGGCGTGGATCCGCGAAGCGCTTTACCCAGGGATTGTGGTGTTCCAGCTGATCCCAAAGATCGCACTTGCACCGCTGTTTATCGTCTGGCTGGGAGTCGGCGAGACGACGTCCGTGGTCGTCGCCGTATTCATCGCGTTCTTTCCAATCGTCGTGTCGACCGCGACCGGCCTGGTCAGCGCCAAGCCCGAGGTGCTGCGGCTGTGCGAATCGCTGACCGCAAGCGAATGGCAGGCATTCCGGATGGTGCGCTTCCCCTACGCGCTGCCCTACATTTTCGCCGGCATGAAAGTCGGCGTGACGATGGCCATGATCGGTGTCGTCGTCGGCGAATTCATTACCGCGCAGCGCGGCCTCGGCTATGTCATCATGTTCGCGGCGGGAGCCAGCGAGACCGCGACGGTGCTGGCGGCGATTGTTTTGCTGTGCATCATCGGCCTCGGCCTCTACGGCATCGTCGGCATTGCCGAGCTGCTCGTATTGCGTTGGTTCGGCGGCGAGGCGCCAATCAGCGGCGTGATTTGATCCGTTGCCAACTCGCGGATGCGCAGTCCACCCGGCGCCCGCGTCTCTAATGCATTGGCCAGATTGACGCCACCGTACGCTCGAGACCGGTGCGCCGGATCAGCGACGTCGCGCGGTCCTGCGCTTCCTCGTAGAGATCGCGCTCGTTGAGCGTGAGCACCCTGCCGCCACGCATCAGAATCTTGCCGTCGACGATGACGGTGTCGGCACAACCGCCGTGCGCGCAATAAACCAGATTGGCAATCGGGTTGTGGATCGGCTGCCATTCCGGCCGCATGATGTCGAGCAGCGTGACGTCGGCCTTCTTGCCGACTTCCAGCGAGCCAAGGTCCTTGTCCCAGCCCATGCAGCGGGCGCCGTTGATCGTCAGCATCTCGACCGCGGTCTCGGGGCGCAGCACCTTCGGATCGAGACGTGCTTCGTGCAAGCCGCCGACGATGAGGAAGGCTTGCCGGATGGCGTCGAGATAGTTGCTCGACATCGCCGAATCCGAGCCGAGCGACAGCGCCAAACCGAGCTCCAGCATTTCCGGCGTCTTGCCGTGGCTGATATTGCCCATGGCCTGGTGCATGGTCGCGCTCGGCGCGAGCGAAATCTTGACGTCGTGTTTCTGGAGCATGTGCAGCTCCTTGGCGTCGACCCAGCCCATATGGAGCAGCAGCATCTTGGGCCCGAGCAGCCCAAGCTTGTCGAGCCGCGCGATATCGCCCATGCCGTATTTCAGATGCGAGGCGACGGTTTCGTCGCGGTTCTCGCAGGCGTGACCGATGATGCCGACGCCGCGTTTGGCGGCGAGCGTGCCCATACGCCGCAGCAGGTCGTCCGACATCGCGACCGGAACGCGGATCGAAAACCAGGCCTTGAGCCGGCCGTCAAGCGCGCCTTCGTATTCCGCCACCATTTCATCGGCGCGCGCCAGCGCGTCGTCGGTCGGCTCAAAGAAATTCTTTGGCAAGTCGCCCATGTTGGTCTGACCCATGTCAAACACCGTGCGGGCAATCATGCCGCGCATACCGCTCTCCTTGACGGCCTGCGCGGTCTCGGCGCTGAAATAGCTCCCCGGATCCGCAAAGCAGGTGGTGCCGGCGCGGATCATCTCAAGCTGGGCGAGCCGCGCAGCGCACAGCGCGTCGCCCTTATCCATATGAGCTTCGATCGGCCAGAGCCGGCGGAACAGCCGCTCTGGCCCCGAATAGGCTTCGTCGCCGCAACTCCTGCCGAGCTGTTGGGCATTGTGCACGTGGGTATCGAATACCCCAGGCAACGCCAGCTTGCCGCGGCCGTCAACCACCTCGTCGTCTGGAAGGGCCGGACATTCGTTCGTCTTGCCGACCGCGGTAATGCGGCCGTCGGCGATGGCGATCGCGCCGTCGCGTATGATGCGGCGGCTCGGATCGACGGTGACGAGGTAGTCGATATGGGTAATGACAAGGCGAGGCATGTGCGGCGAGGCTCCAGGTCGATTCGTCAGCAGGGGAGAACCGTTGTCGGGCAATCTCAACAGACGGACTGTGGTTGCGCAATAGAAAGCGACGCTTTCTCCTGCACCAGCCGTCGGTGTAATGTCGAAGCCGACCGCACGCCAGTCGCGTGATCCTAGGAGAAATTCATGCAACTTCCCCGCCGCCGTGTCCTGCAATGGGCAGCAAGTGCTGCCGCGCTTCCGGCCCTGCCACTTGTTGCCCGGGCGGATACCTATCCGTCGCGGCCGCCGCACATTCTCGTCGGCTACGCGGCTGGCGGCGTCAACGACATCGTTGCGCGGCTCACCGGACAGATGCTCTCGGAGCGCCTGAAGGTGAATTTCGTCATCGAGGACCGTCCGGGCGCTGGCAGCAATCTCGCCACCGAATTGGTCGTCAAGGCGAACCCAGACGGCTATACGCTGCTCGAAGCGTCGACCTCGAACGCCTGGAACGCCTCGATCTATCAGAATCTCAATTTCAATTTCGTCAACGACATCGCGCCGGTCGCCACGACAGTGCAGACCTACAATGTCCTCGTTGCCAACCTGTCGTTTCCTGTCAAGACCGTTCCCGAACTGATCGCCTACGCCAAGGCCAATCCTGGCAAGCTCAATCTCGGCTCGGCTGGTCCGGGAAGCTCGCCGCATCTTTACGGCGAGCTGTTCAAATCGATGACCGGCACCGACATGGTCACGGTGCATTTCCGCGGCGACGGCCCGGCGATACCCGAGCTCATCGCGGGACGTATCCAGGTCATGTTCGGCTCGGTGGTGACGTGGGTGGAACAGATCAAGGCCGGCAAGGTGCGCGCCATGGCGGTGACCAGCGCGAAGCGGACACACCTGTTGCCTGATCTGCCGCCGGTGAGCGACTTCGTGCCCGGTTACGAGGGTGTCGGCTGGCAGGGCATCGGCGCGCCGAAGGGCACGCCGGCGGAGATCATCAACAAGCTGAACAGCGAAATCAACGCCGGCCTTGCCGATCCCAAGCTCAAGGCGCGTTTTACCGCGCTCGGCGCCGAGATATTTACAAATACCCCGGCTGGCTTTGGCAAGTTCATCGCCGACTATACCCAAAAATGGGCGCCGATCATCCGCAAGGCCGGGATCAAGGCCGAGTAGCCCTGCGGCAGCGGACGCCAAGAGGAACGCCGGATGAGGCAAAATGCCAAGGGCATCGGGCTGGCGATTATCGGCGCCGGCCGGGTCGGTCTGTTCCGCGGCGAAGTCGCGGCGCGGCATCCGGCGGTAGAGTGGATCGGCATCGCCGAACTCAACCATAATCGCGGCGGCGATGTCGGCGCGCGCATCGGCGCCGACTTCATCACCACCAGTCATCGCGAACTGTTGGCGCGGCCGGAAGTGACCTGCGCGATCATTGCCACCGACGAGCACCTGCATGTCGAGCCGGTGCTGGCGGCGGTCGAGCGCGGCGTGCCGATGCTGATCGAAAAGCCGCTCGCCACCGACCTCGCCCAATCCGCGCGGGTGCTCAAAGCCATCACCGACGCCAAGCTCGATGCCGTGGTCGGCTACACCCAACGCTTTCGGCGCAAATGGCTCGGCGCCAAGGAAAAGGTGCGCACCGGCGCGCTCGGCGACGTAACGCTCGTCTCGTCGCGCGCCTTCATGAACCGGCTCGTCGCCATCGACAATTACAAACGCACCAACGACCCAGCGACGATTTCGCCGATGGTGATCTCGGGCACACACGCACTCGACATCATCATGTGGTATCTGGAAGCCAAGACGCCGGTTGAATGCTACGCCCGCTCGGTCGATAAAGTTCTCGGCCCGCTCTATCACGGTATCGACGCCACGGCCGGCATGATCATGTTTTCAGATGGCTCGGTGCACACGCTGTCGATCTCCTGGGCGCTGCCGGTGACCTGGCCGGGCGCGGTCTACAGCCTCGAAGTCGGCATCAACGGCACCCACGGCGTGCTGACCATCGACGATACGCATCGCGACATCGTGCTCGCCGTGTCGTCGCCGCAGGGCGAAGGCTACGCGCCGGACACTAGCCGCCTGGTCGATTTCATGGGCTCGTATCCGCCCGGCGACATGGCGCTCGGCGAATTGCGCGGGCCGATGGCGGAAGAAACCGTATCGTGGCTCAACCGCGTCTCGCTTGGCCTGCCCACGCAGGCCGCCACCGCAGCCGAGGCCCACAACCGGCTGATGCTGACCAAGGCGCTCGATCTGTCGGCCAGGCGCAAACAGGCGGTCAAGCTGCCGCTTGAGCCGGAGCACGAGCACACTTCGCTGTAAACAAACAAAAATATCGGGAGGTATCGATGAAATCTTCTCGTCGGCAAGTTCTGCGTCTGGCCGTCGGCGCAACCGCGCTGCCGGCCGCCAGCCGGATCGCGGCGGCGGAGACCTATCCGGCGCGGCCCGTCACGGTCATCGTGCCGTTCGCTCCGGGTGCCCTGAACGATATTGTTGCACGCCTGCTGAGCAACGGCATGAGCGCATCGCTTGGCCAGCCCGTGATCGTTGAGAACGTCGCCGGCGCCGATGGTACCGTTGCGACCAACCGCGTCGTCCGCGCCACGCCTGACGGTTACACGCTCATCGTCGGCAACTGGAACACCCAGGTCGCGAACAGGCTGATCTATTCGCTGCCATACGACATGGTGAAGGATTTCGAGCCGGTCGTGCTGTTGCCGTCCGCGCCGATGGTGCTGATCGCCCGAAAGACGGTTCCGGCGAACAACCTCCGAGAATTCATCGCCTGGCTCAAGGCCAATCCCGACAAGGCCTCGATGGGTACCGCGGGAGTCGGCAGCCCGCCACACATGCTGGCTTTGCTGTTTCGCCAGCAGACCAACACGCGCTTTGGCATGATTCCGTATCGCGGCGCCGGGCCGGCAATGCAGGATGTGGTCGGCGGGCAGATCGATGCGACGTTCATCACTGTCGGACCGGCACTGCCGCAGATCAATTCCGGCGGCGTCAAGGTTTTCGGCCTTACGGCCGAGAAGCGCATGGCGGCGGCGGCGAATATCCCGACGATGGCGGAAGCGGGACTGCCATCTTTCTATTTCTCCTATTGGTCGGGGCTGTTCGCGCCGCGGGGCACGCCCAAGACCGTCATCGCAGCCATCAGCGCCGCGGCTGTGGCGGCGATGCGCGACCCGACCACCCGGAAGAAGCTCGACGCCCAGGCGTTCGTCGTACCGCCGTCCGATCAGCAGACTGCGCAAGCGCTGGCGGCGCTGCAGCAAGCCGAGATCGCAAAGTGGACGCCGATTATCAAAGAAGCCAATATCAAGGCGAATTGAGGGGGCGCGTAACGGCGGTATGGCGAACATGGTGCGTGTGAAAGCGAAGACTGCCCGCAAGGTCGCGATCGTTGTCGGCCTTGCGCTCGCCACGATGACATCCGCGCACGCGCAGGACGGCGTCGCCGCGTTCTACAAAGGCAAGACGCTGCGCATCCTGGTCGGCTCCGGTGTCGGGTCCGGCTATGACATTACCGCGCGCACCCTGGCGCGCTACATGCCGGCGTATATCCCGGGTCATCCACTCATCATCGTGCAGAATCAGCCGGGCGCCGGCGGCATGAGCATGACCAATTCGCTCAATGCCTCGGGCCCGTTCGACGGCACCGTGATCGGCGCGCCGTTCAACGGCACGCCGACCATGCCGCTGCTGCAGCCACAGAGCGCGCGGTTCGACGCCGACAAGCTGATCTATCTTGGCAGCACCAATCGTGAAACGCAGGTGATGTATGTCTGGCATACGGTGCCGATCACCAAACTCGATGACGTCAAGACCAAAGAACTGACAATGGGCGCGCAGGCGCCCGGCTCGACGCAATACGATTATCCGATTCTGCTCGACCGGCTGCTCGGCTACAAATTCAAGGTTATTACCGGATATCAGAGCACGCCGAAAATTCATCTGGCGCTGGAGAGCGGCGAGGTGCAGGGCACCATCGCCAACTGGTCGACGCTGCGGGCGCTAAATGCCGACTGGCTGGCCGACAAGAAGATCCGGTTGATCGTGCAGTGGGGCATCAAGAAACTGCCGGAGATCGGCGACGTGCCGAACATCTTCGAGTTTCTGCACACCGACGCGGATCGCGCCGCCGTCAAGCTGATGGTGGCGCGGCTCGAATTCGGCCGGCCGTTTTTCGTGCCGCCCGGCGTGCCAGCGGATCGCGTCGCGGCTTTGCGCCGCGCCTTCGATGCCACGGTGAAGGATAAAGGTTTTCGCGCCGACTCCGCGAGGGAAAAGCTCGAGATCGATCCTTTGACCGGTGAAGACGTGCAGAAGTTGGTCGAAGAAGTGGCGCACACGCCGCCCGACGTCGTCGCACGCGTCCGCGCCGCGATGGCAAGCAACTGACAGGCTTCAGGTCTCCGCTTACTTTCGCGGCGGCGCGTTCACCACAGGGCGACGAGCAGAATGGCAATCTCGCTCACCTGCTCGACCGCACCGAGCACGTCGCCGGTCTGGCCGCCGATCTGGTGAAGCGACAGCCACGCTATCAGTGCAGCGGCAATCGCAAGGACGATCAGCGCCGCCAGGCCGTGCCCGAAACCAAGGCATAGAATCAAGATCAGAACGCCGAGCACCGCTGCCGCGGCAACGCTGCCGAGCGGCGGCTGGCCGGCGCTCGCTGAAAGCCCATCGCGGCGCGCCGGTGGCAGCAGCGCCATGAACGCCGGCATCACCGCGCGCCCCGCCGCGTGCGACGCAATCAGCGCCGCCATGACGGGCCCCGCGGCGCCGAGCAGCGCCAGCGCGCTCACGCGAAGCAGAATGGCGATAGCCAGCGCGCACACACCATAAGTGCCGATGCGGCTGTCGCGCATGATGTCGAGCTTCTGCTCACGCGCCTCGCCACCGCCGAAGCCGTCGATGGTGTCGGCAAGCCCATCCTCGTGCAGACAGCCCGTCAGGATCATAGTGGCGGCAACGCAGAGCGCCGCCGCGGGCCAAAACGGCAGGCCGAGACGATACGCCAAACCATAAACCACGCCGCCCACGATGCCGACCAGAATGCCGACTACCGGGAACGTCCACGCGGCCCTGCCAAGCGCGCCGCCAGAGGCTGGTCCCGGCGCCCCATAGCGCAGCCGCGTCAGAAACAAAACGCCGGCCTGGAGCTCACGTCCGCGCTCGCCCAGCCACGCTTGATCGATAGTCATCATTGCTTCCCTCGCGCCTTAGTGGTGACGGCAGCGCCCCGGGTTTGCTACGCATGGCGGGCTGCGCCGGAGAGCGAAACGGTAATGACGGATTTTACATCGTTTTCAGAGTTGCGCGCGGCCTGTCTCGACCTGCCGCACGGCAATCACGCGGCGAGCGCCGCCGTGGCGGCGCGCGAAGCCACCCTGACCAAGCCGCCAGGGAGTCTCGGCCGGCTGGAGGATCTCGTCGCCTGGCTGGCGCTCTGGCAGGATTTTGCCCCGCCGCGGCTCGAGCGCGTCGAGATCCTCGTGTTCGCCGGCAATCACGGCGTGACCCGACAGGGCGTGTCGGCCTACCCGGCCGAGGTCACGGCGCAGATGGTGGCCAATTTTTCAGCAGGCGGCGCCGCCATCAATCAGCTCGCCCGCACCGCCGGCGCCGCGTTGCGTGTCATTCCGCTCGCACTCGGTGAGCCGACGGCCGATTTCACCGAACAACCTGCGATGAGCGACGGCGAATTCCTCACGGCGGTGAAGGCCGGCTATCAGGCGGTATCGGCGGATAGCGATCTGATCTGCCTCGGCGAGATGGGCATCGGCAACACCACGGCAGCGGCCGCGATCGCGGCGGCGTTGTTCGGCGGCGGCGGCGCGCGCTGGGCCGGCCGCGGCACCGGCGTTGACGAAACGGGCCTTGCACGCAAGCGCGACGTCATCGATCGCGGGCTCACGCGGCACCGCGATCTGCTGCACGAACCGCTGCGCGTCGCGGCGGTGCTCGGTGGCCGCGAACTCGCCGCGCTTCTGGGCGCGGTCCTGGCGGCGCGGCGGCTGCGCATTCCCGTGCTGCTCGATGGCTTTGTCTGCACCGCCGCCGTGGCGCCGCTCGCCAAGCTGCGCGCCGACGCGCTGGCGCACACACTCGCCTCTCATGTCTCGGCCGAAGCTGGCCACCGTATGCTGCTCGATGAACTGAAACTCAAACCGCTGCTCGATCTTGGCATGCGGCTCGGCGAAGCCTCCGGCGCCGCGCTTGCAGTCAACATCCTGCGCGCGGCGCTCGCCTGCCACACCGGCATGGCGACGTTTGCCCAGGCGGGCGTTTCCGACAAAGAGAACGAACCGTCACCAGAACCGAAGACCGCGAACTAACGGCAGCGTTCAGGCGGCCTCAAACGCAGCCGCCGCAGCCGGCTCGATCTTGACGACGGCCTTGTCGAGCTTTTCCAGCAGGGTCTTGAGCATCTTCGCTTCGGCTTTGGTCAAGCCAGCCTCGATGAGATTGGCAAGCTCACAGGCGCGCGGGATGACGCGCTTATAAAGCGCCCTGCCTTTGGGCGTGAAGGACAGGACCTTGCTCCTGCGGTCAGTCAGGCTCGGCTTTTCCTGAATAAGCGCTTCGGCAAGACACTTTGCCGCGGCTCTGCTTATGGAGACTCGATCCATCGAGATCTTTTCGGCGACGTCTTTCGCGGAGATGGAGCCGAACCGCCCGATCTGCGCCATCAGGCGCCATTCCGCGACGCTCAGCCCAAATTCGCTGAGGTAGACGTTCGCGCATGCAGCAGCGACGCGGCGGGACACGCTGGAGAGCCTGAACAGCAGGAACTCCTCGTTTTCGAATTGCCGCTCGAAATATCCGACCATCCCAACCTGCCAGATAGTTTCATACGAAATAATATCAGTTGCAACTATTTTGGTCAATCGATAGCGTCGTTGCCTGCGGCGTTTGGAATGATCCTTGCACGGCGCGGAGGTGTCATGAGTGTGGACGTCAAAGCGTTCGACATGAAAGCCCCCGATGATCTGTCGGGCCTTGAGAATGCGCTGGCCGCCGCCGAGACGGACGGCATCCGCCGCCTGGCGCTGCTGCTGCGCGTTGCCGGCGAGTACACCGACGGTTCCCGAGAAAAGGCGCGCGGGGCAATCTCGACACTGCTTGCCAGCAGAAAACTCGCCGACAGGTCGCAATATATCACCGTCATCGGAGCGGAGGGCGCGTCAACGCCCTGCGGCTACGCGTTCATCGATACCGGGACTACCGGATCGCCGAATGGGCCGCGGCGCCTCGCGCTCGGCATTGCGCGCGCCGCCTCCCCGCCGGAGCAGACGATCGGAACAGCCGCGTACGCGCTTGACGTCAAGGCGGCAGTCGAAGCCGGAATTAATGATGGCGGTATGAGCCCCGCCGATGCGGAGGCCGTTATCGTCAATGTACCGCAACCGACCAGCGGCGACGTCGGCGTCCGCGGGCGGCGAGGACGCGCCGCGGCAGCGCTTGGCGCCGGGCTCGCGCTGGGCGAGATCGCGCCGGAGCGGGTCCGGGATGACAGCCTTGTCAGCGATGGCTCTCTCTATACCGCCCGGGTCCAGACATTTACCGGACCAGCTATCGCCTATCTCGAGGTTGTCGTCATCGGCAACGCGCCCGGCCGGGGCGGCGATCTCTTCGCCTGCAATACGCTGACGACGGATTTGCTGGATATGCGTTCGGTCAAGCGCATGCTTGTCAAAGCCGGCTTGCCGCTCGACCGGGATGGCGAACTCGATACCAGCCGGCTTGTAGCGACGCTCGCGAAACTCGGCGTCGATCCGAGTGGCCGGGTTTCCGGCGCACCGACGACGATCTTCAACTCCGCGACACCGCCGGAAAAACACGTTCGGGCTGCGCTTTCGGGCGCGCTCGGAGCGACGCTGCATTCGACGCGGCTGTTCAGCACATTTGACCCGGTGCAGCAGGCGCCGATCGGCGGCGGGACTGTCTGCTGCATCGTCCGTGACGCGGCGCGAACATGATCGCATAAAACAAGGCTTTCCAGGTGGAGAGGCGAATTGGCTAACGACAAGAAAATCCTGATCGCCGGCGCCGGTCCTGTTGGAATCGTGACCGGTCTCTATTTGGCGCGGAACGGGCTTGACGTGACATTGTTTGACATGGCGCCGAAACCGCCCGAGGACCATCGGGCCGCGACTCTGCAGCCATCAACTCTCGACTTGTTCGAAGAACTTGGACTGACGGAATCCATCCTCGAACAGGGATTCAAATCCCGCCACTTCCAGTGGCGCGATCGCGTCAAGGACGAGATTGTCGCTGAATTCGATTACGGGCGCCTCGCCGAAGTGTCCGCGCATCCCTACGTCATCCAGCTCGAACAGCACAAGACGGTCTACACTGCACTCGACGCGGCCTCTCGCTGCCCAAACCTTGTGCTGCACCGGCCCGCCGAAGTCACCGCCGTTCGTCAGGGGCCTGATTGGGTCGAGTGCGACGTGCGCCACGACAACGGCGAGAGCGCCACCTATCGGGGTGATTATCTCGTCGGCTGTGACGGCGGCCGCAGCATCGTCCGCAAGAGCATCGACGTCTCGTTTGACGGCTTCACTTGGCCTGAGCGCTTCAACATCGTTTCGACGCCGATCGATCTTGGAAAAATCCATGGCTTCAAGCTGCGGAACTACTGCTCGCATCCGGATCGCTGGGTCTCGCTGATGCAGGTTCCGGGTGAGGATCGAAAGGGCGTGTGGCGCTGCGTCTTTCCGGCCAAGCCGGAGGAAAGCGACGAGGAGGTGATGAGTGATGAATGGATCGATGCCCGGTTCCGCGAATGCATGAGTGCCGGGCCCTACCCGATCGTACATCGCAATATGTACAACGTGCATCAGCGGGTCGCCGGACGCTTCCGTTGCGGCCGCATCGTGCTTGCCGGCGATGCGGCTCACGTCAACAATCCGATCGGCGGAATGGGTATGAACAGCGGATTCCAGGACGGCATCACGCTCGCGCGCAAGCTCATTGAGATCGCCAACGGCGGCAACGCCGAGACGCTGCTCGATCGCTTTGACCGCCAGCGGCGCCTGACGGCAATCGAATATGTGCAGGCACAGTCGATCGCCAACAAGCGCCTGCTGGAGGAGAAGGATCCCGCGGTCCGCAGCGATCGCCTTAGCGAGTTACGGAAAATCCAGGACGATCCGGCGCGTCATCTCGATTTTGTCAAACGCGCGTCGCTGATCTCAATGTGGGAGAAATCGGAACACATTGAGTAACTCAAAGACCGGGAGGTGCTCAGCAATCGACGGAAAGGACTAAAATGTCGTCTAAAATGCGCTCCGCGTTACGCACCCCTGTGTCGTGGCAAACCGCAGTGTCAGGGGCTCGGTGGCTGGCAGTTGGGCTCGGTCTCATCTGCGCCGTGACGGTCCCGCATCCTGCAATGAGCGCGGATTGGCCATCGCGGCCGGTCACGGTCATCGTTCCGTTTCCTCCGGGCGGCAACACCGACAGCATGGGGCGCATCCTTGCGCAGAAACTCGGCGAGACATTCGGGCGTAGCTTCATCGTCGAGAATCGGCCCGGCGCTTCGGGCGCGATCGCCATGGCGGACGTCAAGCGCTCCGCACCGGATGGCTACACGCTGGTTTTCGGCGCCATTCAGCAGATTTCAGTTCTACCTTACACGCAGACCGTCAACTACGATCCGAAAAAGGATTTTTCCTATATTAGCATTTTCGGCGAAGGGCCCTTTGTCTTCGCCGTCAATTCCAGCATCCCGGCCAAATCTGTGACGGACTTCGTCGCTTACGCGAAGGGCAAGCCGGGCGCCATGACGTATGGCTCTGGCGGCATATTTTCAGGGACACACCTCGTCGCGGCGCTATTCTTCAAAAAAGCGGGAGCAAATCTCATTCATGTTCCCTTCCGAGGCGGCGCTCCGGCGGTCGAGGCTCTGCTCGGCGGGCAAGTCCAGTCCTACTATGGCAATGCCTCCGAACTGATCCCGTTGGCGAATGATCCGCACATCCACATTCTGGCAACTTCGGCGCCAAAGCGACTGCCGCAACTGCCCAATATACCAACGATGAATGAGCTTTATCCCGGCTTTGTGCTCACATCCTGGAACGGATTGATGGCGCCCGCGGCGACGCCGCAGGATGTAAAAGATAAGCTTGAGGCAGCGACCATCGCGGCGGCGAAAGATCCCCACGTGATAAAGCTGCTGACCAATCTCGGCATCACGCCAGTGGGGAGCACATCGAAAGACTTTAACGCGCGCATTGCCAATGAGAGCGCGCTCCTCCAAGAAGCGATTGCCGCCGCGAAGTCGTCCGCTCAATAGAAATGGCGCGGCGAAGATTCGTCTTCCTGATTAATCTTCGCGCGCGATCGCATGAAAAAACGCGCCGCTGACACGGCCACGGCGGCCGCCGCTTTTGCCGAGCGCCATGCCCTCCGCATCCAAACATTCGGCAAAGCTGTCGTCGTCGCCGGCAGCGGTGAGCGTGGCGTAATGGAATTCGTGGCCGCGCAGCGCGGTTCCGCCGCGGCCGAGGACGGAGTTGGACAGGAGCCGCGCCGAGCGGTAGCCAAGATGCAGCTTGCGCTTGGCGAAGCTCGTCGAATGCCCAAGCAAACCCGTCATTTCGTGCTGCTTGCCTTGGCCATCTTCCAGGCTCTGGCCGAGCACCATGTAACCGCCGCACTCGCCGTGCACCGGCCGCGTCTGCGCGAACCGCCGCAGCCCGTTTGAAAAACGCCGGGCCGCGGCGAGCGTGGCGGCGTGCAGTTCCGGATAGCCACCGGGGAGCCAGCAGCTGTCGGCATCCTGTGGGGGCGCCTCATCGGCGAGTGGCGAGAATGGCAAAATTTCCGCGCCGGCGCGCCGCCAGCCGTCGATCACATGCGGATAGACGAAGCTGAAGGCTCGATCGTGCGCCAACGCGATGCGCTGACCGGGCGGCGGCAGCGGCGGGACGTTCGGTGCACCCTTGATCGCGAGTGGTGCGGCACAGGCAACAATCGAATCAAGATTAAAATGCTGCTCGGCCATCGCAGCGAGACGTTCGACGAGATTTTCCAGATCGGCATGTTCGCTCGCCTGCACCAGGCCCAGATGACGTTCCGGCAATGTGAGTGTCTGTTCGCGCGGCGCGGCGCCCAGCACCGGAACGCCAAGCTGGGCGATGGCGCCAGCCACCAGGCCGCGGTGCCGTTCGCTCGCCACCCGGTTCAAAATCACGCCGGCAATGCGCACCGCCGGATCATGCGCCGCAAAGCCGCGAACGAGTGCCGCCGCCGACTGCGCCTGACGCGACACGTCGATCACCAGCACGACCGGGAGTCCGAAATGCGCCGCAAGGTCGGCAGTCGCGCCGCTTCGCCCCGATGCACCGGGCGCGCCGTCGAACAGGCCCATCACGCCCTCGATGACGAAAACATCGGCGTCTGCGGCGGTCTGCGCTGCAAGGCCATCGAGCAATTGTCCCGACATCGCCCACGAATCGAGATTGAGGCTGGCGCTGCCCGTCACCGCCGCGTGAAACGCCGGATCGATGTAATCGGGCCCAGCCTTCGCGGCGCGCACATGCACGCCGCGGTGCATCAGCGCGGCGAGCAGCGCCAGCGTCACCGTGGTCTTGCCCGCACCCGAATGCGGCGCCGCGACAATGAGCCCGCGCGCAGTCATTTCGCCGCTCCGCTCCCCGCAATGACGCCTTTCACTTGGATTCTTTCTTCGCCGCCGAAGTCTCGGCCACCAACTGCCTTCGTGTATTCACAATATCGCCGATCACCACGATGGCCGGCGGCTCGATATTTTGGGCCCGCACGGCGGCGGGAAGCTGCTCCAGCGTTGCAACAAGGATGCGCTGCTTCGGCGTGGTCGCCGATGCAATCACGGCAGCCGGCGTATCGGCAGCGAGCCCCGCCGCGCGCAACGCGCCCGTGATCCGTTCCAGATTATGCATCACCATGTAGAGCACGATCGGCTGGCCGGCGCGCACCAGCGGCGTCCAGTCGAAATCTTCATCGGCGCCGTGGCCGGCGGCGAAGATCACGGCACGGTTGGTGCCCCGCAACGTCGCCGGAATGCCCGCCTCCGCCAGCGCCGCCAGTCCGGCGGTGATACCGGGAATGACACGATACGGAATACCGGCAGTGGCGAGCGCCAAAACCTCCTCGCCGCCGCGGCCGAACACGAACGGGTCGCCACCCTTGAGCCGCAGGACGCGTTCGCCGGCGCGTGCGAGCGCGATCAGACGCTCACAGATGTCGGCCTGCGTCGCCGATGGCTTGCCGCCGCGCTTGCCGGCAAACTCGAGGCGCGCGTTCGCGCCCGCGAGCGCCAGCACGCGCACATCGACCAGCGCGTCGTGCACAATCACGTCGGCCTGCGCCAAGCCGGCCATCGCATCGAGTGTCAGCAGACCAGGATCGCCCGGGCCGGCGCCGGCCAGCCAGACGTGGCCGGGTGCAAACACCGGCACGCCGCTGCGGCGTGCCGCGAGCGCATCCCACGCGGTCATGCGCGGCCTCCGTGGTGACTTGCATAATGACCTGCGCGCCGCACGGGATTAAAGAAACAAACATGGCCAAGGAGCAACGCCCGCTGCGCCGGGGCTGGACCACCGGTACCTGCGCCGCCGCCGCCGCCAAGGCGGCCTTCGCGGCGCTGGTGACCGGCGAGTTTCCCGATCCGGTCGCCGTAACGTTGCCGCGCGGCGAGCGGCCAAGCTTTGCGCTGGCGCGCGCAGATCGCGACGAGACCTCCGCCACGGCAGGAGTCATCAAGGATGCGGGCGACGACCCCGATGTGACGCACGGCGCGCTGGTGCTCGCCACAGTGCGCATCGGCGCGCCGGGTGCCGGCGTGACGTTTCGCGCCGGCACGGGCGTCGGCACCGTCACGCGTCCGGGATTGCCGCTGCCTCCGGGCGAGCCCGCCATCAATCCGGTGCCACGGCGGATGATCCGCGACGCCATCGCCGAGGTCGCCGCCGCGGCGGGATGCGGCGCCGATGCCGATATCGAAATCTCCATTCCGGACGGCGAGAAAATCGCAACAAAGACCCTCAACGGACGGCTCGGTATTGTCGGCGGCCTGTCGATCCTCGGCACGACCGGCGTCGTGGTGCCGTATTCGTGCGCGGCATGGATCGCCTCGATCCATCAGGGCATCGATGTGGCGCGCGCCGCGGGACTCACGCACATCGCCGGCGCGACCGGAGCGAGTTCCGAAGCCGCGGTGTGCAAGCTCTACGGCCTGTCCGACATCGCGCTCATCGACATGGGCGATTTCGTCGGCGGCATGCTGAAATACATACGCCGGCATCCCGTGCCGCGCGTCACCATCGCGGGCGGCGTCGCCAAGATGACGAAGCTCGCGCAGGGGCTGACCGACCTGCATTCCAAACGCGGCGAGGTCGATCGCGCCCTGCTCGCACAATTCGCCCGCGCGGCGGGCGGTTCTGAAGAATTGGCAGCCCAGATCGTCGACGCCAACACAACCGCGCAAGCCTTCACGCTGGCACAGCACGAAGGCATCGCGCTCGGCGATGCGGTCGCGCGCGCCGGACAGCAAACGGCCACGGAACTTGTCACTGGACGTGACATCGCCATCGAAATTGTTGTGTTTGATCGCGAAGGCGCGTTGGTCGGCCACGCGCCGTTCGAAAACTGACTTTCTCATCCGGCGCCTCCCCGGAATCGGCGGCGGTAATCGGCATCATAGAGCGCGCTATCGCGAAACTGTTCGGCCGCGAGCGCCGGGCCGACCAGAATGAGCGCGGTGCGTTCGATGCGAGCCGCCGCGACCTGCGCCGCAATATCGGCGAGCGTGCCGCGCAGCACGCGCTCATTGGGCGTGCTGGCCGCGTAGACGACGGCCGCCGGACAGTCGGCGCCGTAGAACGGCGCAAGTTCTTTCACCGCATTATCGACGGCGTGAATGGCGAGATGCAGCACCAGCGTTGCGCCGCTTGCCGCAAAGGTCGCGAGCTTTTCCTTCTCCGGCATGCGCGAGGCGCGACCCGATACGCGCGTCAGAACCACACTCTGGGCGATTTCCGGCACGGTCAGTTCGCACTGCAGCGCCGCCGCCGCGGCCGCGAATGCCGGCACACCGGGCGTCAGCGTGTAGGGAATGTTGCGGCGTTCAAGCCGGCGGAGCTGTTCGGCAAGCGCCGAATAAAGCGAGAGATCGCCGGACTGCAGCCGCGCAACGTCGCACTCGGCGGCATGCGCGGCGACGAATTCCGCCTCGATCTCATCGAGCGACAGCGGAGCGGTATCGACGATCCGCGCACCGGACGGACAGAAAGCAAGAAGCGCGCGCGGCACGATCGAGCCCGCATAGAGGCATACCGGACAACGGGCAATGAGATCGCGGCCGCGCACCGTAATGAGATCGGCGGCTCCCGGCCCGGCGCCGATGAAATGCACCGTCATGGCTTAACCGTCATGGCTTGGTCCAGACCCACTGCGTGACCGGCAGCGCCGGCCGCAAGGCGCTCATGCCGCCGAGCGGTTCGGCGCGCGCGATCGCGATTCGGATGAGCTCGCCGCCGAGTCCAGCATGGCGCGCGATTAGCAGCGCCTCCGTTTCGAGCGTCACGGCATTCACGACCAGGCGTCCGCCGCTGCGCAGAACGCACGACGCGGCATCGAGCACGCCTGGGTCACTGGCGCCGCCGCCGACAAACACCGCATCGGGCGCGGGCAGTGTGGCGACCGCCGCCGGCGCCACGCCTTCGACAATCTCAAGCCCGGGCACGCCGAAGGCCGCTGCGTTGCGCGCAATCCGCGCCGCGCGATCCGCGCGTTGTTCAGTCGCAATCGCGCGCATTGCCGGATCGGCCAGCATCCACTCGATCGATACCGAGCCCGCACCCGCGCCGATGTCCCATAAAAGTTCGCCGCGCCGCGGCGCCAGCGCCGACAGCGTGACAGCGCGAATTTCGCGCTTGGTGATTTGGCCGTCATGCTCGAACAAATCATCCGCAAGACCCGGTGTGCGCGCGAGCACGCGCGCACGCGGCGCGGCCTCGACCTCGATCGCCACCGTATTGAGCGCGTCGGCCGGGCCCCAATCATACGCCGATGCCGCGGCCGCACGGATATTTTCGCGCGGGCCGCCAAGTGCTTCGAGCACGGTGAATCGCGAGCCGCCAAAGCCGGTATCCGCGAGCAGCTTCGCCAGAGCGGCCGGACCGCCGCCGTCCGACGTGAGCGCCAAGATACGCGCGCCGGGCTGCAGATGCGGACGCACCAGATCGAGCGAGCGGCCGTGCACCGAGAGCAACACCGTCGCCGGCAGCGACCAGCCGAGCCGGGCAGCTGCGAGACTGAACGCCGACGGCGCCGGCAGCACGGTCATCTCGCGCGCGTCGATCTTTTGCGCCAGCACCGCGCCGACGCCATAGTGGAACGGATCGCCCGACGCGAGCACGCAGACCGACCTCCCGCGATGCACCAGCACTTCAGTGGCGGCGCCGTCGAATGGGCTCGGCCACGGCCGAGCCGCGCCGCGAATAAGCGGCGCCGCCAGCGTCAGGTGGCGCCGGCCGCCGAACACGATTTCGGCCGCGCCGATCAGAGCGCGCGCCGCGGCACTCAGGCCCTCGGCGCCGTCTTCGCCGATGCCGACGATGGACAGCCAGCGCGGCGATGCGGCAGTGTCGCGCATCGGCTTCTCGGAGAACGGCGCGCTAGCCATGCCACGCATCCTCATTTTGGGCGGCACCACGGAAGGCCGCCTGCTGGGCGAACGCCTCGCACGGCGCGGCGGTCTCGACGTGACGTTGTCGCTCGCCGGCCGCACCGCCTCCCCGGTACCGCACGCGGTGCCGGTGCGGATCGGCGGTTTCGGCGGCGCCGAGGGCTTGGCCACGCACCTCACCGCACAGCGCATCGACGCTCTGATCGACGCCACACATCCCTACGCGACCATGATTTCGGCCAACGCGGCAAATGCCGCGCGCAGCACCGGCGTGCCATTTCGGGTGTTGTACCGGCCGCCGTGGAACGCTGTCGCCGGCGACCGCTGGACCGAAGTCGATGACACCACCGCCGCCGTGCGCGCCATCGGCCAACAAAGCCGCAACGTCTTTGTGGCGCTCGGCCGCAACGAGCTGGCGCCGTTCACTAGCGCGCCGCAGCACATTTATTTGATCCGTAGCGTCGATCCGATCGACCCACCGCTGCCGCTGCCCGACGTCACCTACGTCACCGCGCGCGGCCCGTTTCGTGAAGCCGATGACCACGCGCTGATGACCGCGCACCGGATTGGCGTCGTTATCTCCAAGAACAGCGGCGGCAGCGCCGCCTACGGCAAGATCGCCGCGGCGCGGGCGCTCGGCATCGAAGTCATCATCGTACGCCGGCCGACGCAGCCCGATACGGCCGCCACCGTAAGCACAATCGACGACGCGATCGTTTGGCTCGATCATGCGCTGACCTCCACGGCGGCGCGCGGCGTGTAGACGAGCGGCGCTGCGCCGGCGCGCACGATCACGCGCGTCTCGCGCGAGCCGACGATAATCAATGTCGCCATGTCGGCGGCCGCCGCGCCGGCGGCGTCGAGCGTGACGACGTTAATGCTTTCGTCTGGGCGGCCGACCGCACGGCCAAACACGACGGGCGTCGCCGGGGGCAGATGCCGCCGCAGCCGTTCGAGCGCCTTGCCAAGCTGCCACGGCCGCGCCCGCGATACCGGATTGTAAAGCGCGATGACGAAGCCCACGCCGGCCGCCGCATCGAGCCGCCGCTCGATCAGCTCCCAGGGTTTCAGATTGTCGGACAGCGACAGCGCGCAAAAATCGTGACCGAGCGGTGCGCCGATTCTTGCGGCGACTGCCAGCATCGCAGTGATGCCGGGGATGACCGCGACGTCGAGCGCGCGCCAGCTTTCCGGCCCGCGTTCGATTGCTTCGCACACCGCCGCCGCCATGGCGAACACGCCGGGATCGCCGCCGGAAACAAGCGCGACACGCGCCCCCGCTGCCGCTTCCTGCAACGCCGCCGCCGCTCGCGCCCGTTCCTCCCGATTATCCGACGCGTTGCGGCGCTGGCCCGTGCGCACAGTCACGCGATCAAGGTAGGGCGCGTAGCCATAAAGCGCCTGCGCGTCGGCGAGTGCCTCGCTGGCTTCCGGCGTGAGGTAACGCGCGTCGCCTGGTCCGAGTCCGACGACGGCGAGATGCCCCGTCATGGCTGGCGCTTCCAGCCCGGCACCAAGACCACCGCAAAATATGGCGCCTCATCATCCGGCTTGGCGTTAAGCGGCAGCATTCTCGCATCCGCCATGGTGCCACGCTCGACATAGATCGCGCGCTCAAGCCGTCCGCTGCAGGCCAGCGCCCGGCGCAGCTTCGGCAGATGCCGGCCGACCTTCATCACGACGGCCGCATCGGCATCGGCGAGCCGCCGCGCCAGTTCGGCTTCCGGCAATGTCGCCGGCAAGACGGTGAACACGTCGTCGCCCTGCGCCATCGGCAGACCGGCCGCCGACCAGCAGCCCGACATGCCGCTGACCCCGGCGACGATCTCGGCCGGGTAGCGCGCCGCGAGCCGCGCGTGCAGATGCATGTAGGAGCCGTAGAACAGCGGATCGCCCTCGCACAGCACGATCACCGCGTGTCCGTCTTTCAAATGCGTTTCGAGCGTGGCGGCGGCACCGTCATAGAATGCGGCGAGCGCATCGCGATAAGCAGCGCTGCAGCTCGGCAGTTCGGTGGTGACTGGATAGTGCAGCGGTAGCTCGACAACGCCGGCGCGCAGATGCGGCGTTGCGATCGTGCGCGCATGGCTGGAATTTCCCGCTTTGGCAAAAAACGCCACCACGTCGGCGGAGCCCAGCGTACGCATAGCCTTGAGCGTCACGAGATCGGGGTCGCCGGGCCCGACGCCAACGCCGATCAGTTTTCCGGCCGTGGCGTTCATAGTCCAGCCCGCGCCAGCGCGTTGACGGCAGCCGCCGTCATGGCGCTGCCGCCCATGCGGCCGCGCACCGTCAGGAAAGGCACACCGCGTGGATCGGCAGCCAGCGCCTCTTTCGACTCTGCGGCGCCGACAAAGCCGACCGGAATGCCAAGGATTGCCGCCGGTTTCGGCGCGCCGTCGTCGATAAGTTCGAGCAGACGAAACAAAGCGGTCGGCGCATTGCCGATGGCGACAATGGCGCCGCGAAGGCGAGCGCCCCACAGGTCGATGGCCGCGGCAGACCGCGTCGTGTCGTGCTGTTTTGCGACCTCGGCGACGCGCGGATCGTTGAGCATGCAGATCACATCGTTCCTCGCCGGCAGCCGCGCGCGGGTAACGCCGTGCGCAACCATTTCGGCGTCGCATAGGATCGGCGCGCCGGACGCGAGCGCACCGCGCGCGACAGTAACAAGGTTGCCGCCGAACAGAATATTGGCTGCGGCCTCGACGACGCCGCACGCATGAATCATGCGCACCGCGACGTCGGCCTCTTCGGCTGAAAAACGCAACAGATCGGCTTCGGCGCGGATGATGGCGAACGATCGCTGATAGATCGCGTTACCGTCGCGCAGATAAGCTTGGCGCTCAGACATGATGTGCTCCGCCGATTGACGAACGAGCATGCCGCGCAAGCGCGGCCGGCATCTCATCCACTGTCACCATTGCGAACGGGGCATCGCGCGCCGTGCCGTCGGCGACCAGTCCGCAGCCTTTCGCGGTGCCGACGACGGTCAACGGGGCGGACGTGGGATGCGCGCAGCCTTTGGCGCAGCCGGAGACATGGATCACGGAGCCTTCGGCGAGCGCTTGCGCGCAATCGGTTGCGATACGCGGGGCGATTGTCCGCGCGGCGATATGCGCGGAGGCGCAAATCGGCGCGCCGGCGCACGCGACAACGAAGCGCCGCGGATCGTTGGCACGTACGATAAAACCCAGTCGTTCGGCTTCGACCGCAAAGCCCTGGAGCGTATCGGGCGCGATCCCGATTGCCAGCACAACCCGCGCCGGCGCCGTGCGCAGTCCGCGCGCGCCGGCGGTGGCTGCGGTTTTCGCCAACTGATCGAGCGACGACGCGTCAGCATGACCGAACGCGAGGCCGAGACCGTATGCCAGCGAACCGTCGCGAAGGCGATGCACGCCGAGCGCTTGGTCATGGCCGGGCTTGTCCCGGCCATCCACGTCGTTGGCGCCATCGTTAGACGTGGATGCCCGGCACAAGGCCGGGCATGACAATTTATTGGACGACAGCAACAAATCACCAAATACCGCCTTGAACTGCGCTGCCCCTTCGCTGGCGACGAGATCGCGTACGCGGACATTACGGCCGCGTTCGCCAATGATCTCAAGCAAGCGAATAACCGCCGCTGCGGCGTCGCCGGCGGCAATAAAGCCGAGATGCGTTTCACTCGCGCGGTCGCCGCCGACGCCTACCGCGAATGCAGCTTGACCGTTTTTCAGTTTGGCGCGCAGCCGTACATCGGCGGCAAGTCCATCCAGGCCGAGCTTGCCGCCACCGTCGATGGCGACCGAGATTTTCGGCGCGAGCTGCGCGGCCAAGGCACGCTCGGCCAGCGCGCGGCGCAAATCGGCAGCGACTTCTTCGGCGTCGAGAATTTCATCCAGGTCGAGACCGGAGAGCGGAGTGGCATGAACCGCAATACCCTCCGACGCCGCGATTCCGAACGCCGCGATGGCGGCGGCGAAGCGCGGCGCCGATGTCGGGCTCAATCCGCGCACCTGAATGCTGCCGCGTGCCGTGATCTCGACGACACCATTGCCGTGCTCGCGCGCCGCCGCGCACAGAGCAGCGAATGCAGCGAGCGCAATAGTGCCGATCGGCAGCATGCGCACCAGCAATCCATCGCCCGTCTGCATCGGCGCGGACAATCCCGGGCAGGCACCGCGGCGCAACGGAGCATTCATGGCACAGCCTCGGCGCGCAGTGCTGCAAGTCCCGCGTCGACATCGTTACGGCGCGGATGCCAGAAGCCGCGACAGCGCGCAGTGTCGAGCCGCGCCGCAATGGCCGCGGCGGCTTGCGGATTTTCACGCAGCAGAAAGTCGCGCACGTCGGCGTCCGCCACGTACGCGTTGTACAACAGGTCAAATAATTCGCCCCGCACCGCATCGGTGGTTTCGGCAAAATTAAACAGCCGATCGACGGTTTCGGCAAATTCGGCGGCGCCGCGCGGGCCGTGCCGCATCTGCCCAGCGATGAAACGTGGATTGATCGCACGCGCTCGCACGATGCGGGCGAGCGCCGTCGATAGCGTGCGCGCCCGCGGCCGCTGTGGATCGGTGACGTCAAGCATCACCAGATCGGCGGCGCAACCGGCGAACCGCGCGGCCGAGGCGAAGCCGCCGACGAATGCAGCATCCTCGGCGCCCTCAAGCAGATCGCGGCCCGGGTCGTCGCTGGGGTGCAGCAGAAGATCGGCGCCGGCGATGCGCTCTGCGAAGGCGCCGGGCGCCGCCGCGCCTTCGCCAGCCGAGCCCCCATAGCTGTGCGAGGCAGCGGCGAGATACGCGATACCGATTGCGTCGCGATCGGCATCGCGGCCAAGCAAATCCTCGACGCCTGCGCCGTATGTCCCGGGCGCGTTGCCGAAGATACGATCGAGCCGCGCGCCGCCGGACTCGCGCCGTGCGGCGGTGAGCGGATTCTCACCAGCGTCTTCATCGCGCGCCGCAACCGCCTGCACGGCAGCATCGATCAGTGCGATCTGCGCCGGGAAAAGATCACGAAATAAACCAGAAATGCGCCAGGTGACATCGACCCGCGGACGGCCCATTGCGCCTGTCGGCAGCACTTCGACGCCGCTGACGCGGCCCGTCGCCGGCTCCCAGATCGGCCGGCAGCCGAGCAGCGCGAAACCGTGCGCGATTTCCTCGCCGCCGGTGCGCAAGGTGGCGCTGCCCCACAGGTCGATAACGATGGCGCGCGGCATCTCGCCGTGGGTTTGCATGTGCGCGCGCACCACTTCGTCGGCGGCAAGCCGGCCCAGATCCATCGCGGTCTGGGTCGGCAGCGTGCGCGGATCGGCGGTGAACATGTTGCGGCCGGTCGGCAGCACGTCGCGGCGGCCGCGCGCCGGCGCACCGGCCGGGCCGGGTTTTACACGCCGTCCGTCGAGCGCGGCCAGCACAGCCGCACGTTCGGCATCCGCGCTCAGGCGCCATGTCGCATCGTCGATGCCAGCCGGCGCGCGGCCGTAAATGTGCAGGCCGTCTTTGACAGCGAGGTCTTTCAGATCGCACAACCAGGCATCGATGCGACGCAACGCATCGTCGGCCCCCTCTCTGGCCTCCCCCACAAGCGGGAGAGGGTTGGAAGGGATGCCCGCCTCGCGTGCCAGCCCGGTGCGCTCCGCCGTCTCGACGATCAGGCGTGCGAGGCGCTCGCGGCGGCGACGATCGAGGCCGTCGGCCTGCGCATATTCATCGATCAGACGCTCAAGCTCGCGGGCGTCCCCGCAGAGACCGGCGTCGGCAAGCGGCGGCGGCAGATGCCCAATGGTCACCGCGGCAATGCGGCGCTTGGCCTGGGCGGCTTCGCCCGGATTGCTGACGATGAATGGATAGATCACCGGTAGCGGCCCGGCGACGATTTCCGGAAAGCAGTCCGCCGTGAGCGCCACCGCCTTGCCGGGCAGCCATTCCAGCGTGCCGTGCGCGCCCATGTGTACGAGCGCGTCGGCCTTCGCCACGTGCTGCAGCCAGAGCCCGAATGCGACCAGCGCGTGGCGCGGCGGCAGCGATGGATCGTGATAATCGGCGCGACGCTCCGAGCTGCGGCCGCGATCGGGCGGCAATGCCACCCAAAGCTTGCCGAATTGTCTGGCGCGAAAGAAAAACGCGCCATCGCGGCAATCGGGATCGGCCGCCGGATCGCCCCACGTTTCGCGCAGGCGTACGGCCGCCGCTTCCGGCAGGCGCGCCAGCAACCGTTCGTACTCCGCCAAGCTGATGGCCGCTTCGCCGCCCGCGAGTGTATCGAGCAACGCGCGCGAATTGTTTGGTGCATCGACAACGGCATAGCCGGCCGCCGCCAGATCGCCGAGCAACACCCGTACGCTTTCCGGCACGTCCAGCCCAACGGCATAACCGCTGCGCCCTGGCGCACCGGGGTACTCAGGCATCAGCACCGCGATGCGGCGTTCGCCGCGCGGTAACGAACGCAAACGCACCAGTGCCGCGATGCGGTCGGCGATCATTTCGACGCGATCAGGCTCCGGACGGCTCGTCACGGCGGCGAAGGCGAGCGCGTCATGCGTTGGCAATGCATCCTTGAAGGCAACCGCACCGGCGAGAATGCGACCGTCAAGCTCAGGCAGCACCACATGCATCGCCAGATCGGCCGCGCCGAGGCCGCGCGGCGACGCGCACCACGCGGAGCGCCGCGTCGTGGCACTGATGACTTGCAGGACCGGCACGTCGGCCCCGTCGAGCGCGCTGATGCCGTCGGCATTGATAGCCGCAAACGCCGTCATGGTGACAATCACCGCCGGATCGAGCCGGGCCAACGCGCCACGCAAGAACGCCGCCGCGTCGGTGTCTTTCACGCTTGTCACAACGAGCGGCGCCGGCACGAGACCGCGCGCCGTGAGCGCTTCGCAAAGTGCGTCGACCGGCGCAGTATCGGCCGCAAGCAGCATGGCGCGGTAGAAGATGATCGGGATGGTTGGCGCAACTGACACAAACCGTTCCACGTCGATGGCGCCCTCGCGCGGCAGATAGCCGGCAAAGCGCGGCACGACTTGCGGAGCGGAGACTTTCAGATTGCTTCCGGCATGGCGTGCGAGACGGCGCAGCAGCGCGCGCAGGTTTTCCCGCCCGCCTTCGCGGAAATAGCGCAGCAGCACGTCGAGTTCCGCGGACGGCAGCGTTGAGGCCGCGGCAAGCCGCGGATCGTCGCGGTCTTCGCCCGGCAGCACCGCGAGCGCCAAACCGCGCTCGCGCGCCAGCGTTGATAGACGCTCAACGCCATATGTCCACCAATCAAGACCGCCGAGCAGGCGAATCAGAATCACCTTGGCGTGCGCGCCGACTCGATCGATCCACAGATCAACCGACATCGGATGGCGCAGCTCGCGTAAGTGCGCCAGCCGCACGCTCGGCAAGCCGTCGCATTCCGCTTCCCACGCCGCCGCGAGCCCCGAGAGATCGCTGTCGACAAACGACAGCACCGCGATGTCGCCCGGGGGCTGGCCGAGATCGACCGCTTCGACGATGTCGTCGAGCGTCGCCGAACTGGTCGTGAGCAGATGCATGCCCGGTCATCCCAAAAGGGCGCGCGTCACCGCGGCGCGATCGATGCCCTTCAGTCCGATCACAACGAGCCGGCCGTCACGCGCCTCGTCCGCATTCCACGGCCGGTCGAAATGATACGTGACGCGGGCGCCAACCGCCTGCATCAGCAAGCGCATTGGCTTACCGGCGACCGGGACAAACCCCTTGACGCGCAGTACGTCGAATTTCTCCGCCAACGACCCGATGCGCGCGGCCAGCGCCGCGGGATCGGCGATCTCAGCGACCGGCACGACGAACGAATCGAAATCGTCGTGGTCATGCTCCGCCTCATCGTCATGGTGCGTGCGGCGGTTGTCGATATCGTCCTCGGTGCCGACGCCAAGCCCAAGCAGCAGCGCCGCATCGACCTTGCCGTCGGCAACTGCGATCATCTTCACGCTACGCCGCAGTGCGCTGGAAATTGCCGCCTGCGCCTTGGCGATGCCCGCGTCGTCGAGCAAGTCACGCTTGTTGAGCACGACGAGATCCGCGCAAGCGATCTGATCCTCAAACACTTCTTCGACCGGGTCATCATGGGTGAGCGCCGCGTCGGCGGCGCGCTGTTGCGCCAGCGCGCCGAGATCCGCCGCCACCCGGCCGCCGGCGAGCGCGGCGCCGTCGACCACGACGACGACGCCGTCGACGGTGACGCGGCTTTTGATCGCCGGCCACTGAAATGCCTGCACCAGCGGCTTCGGCAAAGCGAGACCCGATGTCTCGATCACGATGTGCTCGACACCCTCGCGCGCCAGAATGGCATCGAGCGCCGGGACGAATTCGTCGGCAACCGTGCAGCACAGACAGCCATTCGCCAGCTCGACGATGTTTTCCTCGGGGCAGGCTTCGTTGCCGCAGCCTTTGAGGATTTCGCCGTCAATGCCGACGTCGCCGAACTCATTGACGATGACGGCGAGGCACCGGCCCTTCGCATTCGCGAGCACGTGGCGGATCAATGTCGTTTTGCCGGCGCCGAGAAAGCCGGTGACGATGGTGCAGGGAACGCGGCGGAGCGAACCGTTCATCAATCGATCATTCATGGGTCAATCTCTGTAAAGCCGATGGGTGGCACGCGCGCGATCAAGCCGCGCTTTAATCGTTCGGGCCGGCCGCGCCACGGCAGAATGCCGTCGGCGGCGCTCGCCATCATCCGAGCGGCGACGACCAGCGCCTCCGCGCATGTCTCGTCGAGTCCGCCGAACACGTAGGTCCACGAGCCATCGGCGCGCAGCGCCGCGCTTGGACCGCGCGAGCAATTGGCAAAACACCGCAGGCGTCGGACTTCGACTTCCGTGCCGGCGGCCGCGCGCTCGGTCGCGTCGGCAAGGAGGATCCCGGGACGCGGCTCACGATCGGGCGCGCCAGCTTGGCGGCAGGTGATACAGACGTAGATCACCGGCGCCGCGGTGCGTTTGGCGGCAGAGTCGGCATTGTTCTCGGTCAAAGTTATCATGGCGACACCGGGGCGCGGTCGGCGAGCGGGCGGTCGAGGCCTTGCCACCGGTAGATCAGATACGAGATCGCCCAGCTGGCGATGAAGATGCCGACGACCAGATAGCCGAAATTGGCGAGGCCGCTGTTGAGAGCGCCGATGAAATCCCAGAACGCGCCTTCAAGACCGAGCTTGCCGGCGATCAGACCGAGTGCCTCGACACCGCCGATGACGAGCGCGACCACGACTGAGATCGCCGTGATCGTGAGATTGTACCAGATCTTCCGAATCGGATTGAGGAACGCCCAGCCATAGGCGCCGACCATCAGCACACTGTCGGTGGTATCGACCAGCGTCATCCCGGCGGTGAACAAAGCCGGGAAAATCATCACCGTGCCGAAACTCATGCCACCGGTGGCCTGGCTCGCGGAGACCGTGAACAGCGTGATCTCGGTCGCGGTGTCGAAGCCCAGTCCGAACAGAAAGCCGACCGGAAACATTTGCCAGCTATGCGACACCATGCGGAACAACGGGCGGAAGATGCGGGCGAGAAAGCCGCGGCCCGACAAAAGCGCGTCGAGTTCGTGTTCGGCGACCGGTTCGCCGCGGCGCGCGGCGCGAAAACTGCGCCACACGCCGCGTAGAATGACGAGATTAATCACCGCGATGGCGAGCAGAAAAAATGCCGACGCGCTGGTGCCGATGACGCTGCCGATCGCCTGCAGCTCGTTGAAGCGCCGGGCCAGCGCAAACGCTGCCGCCGCGATGCCGGCGACCGCAAGCGTGATGGCGAGCGAATGGCCAAGCGAGAAGAACAGGCCGACCGAGAACGGGTGTTTGCCTTCCTGCATCAGCTTGCGTACGACATTGTCGATCGAGGCGATGTGATCGGCGTCGACGGCGTGCCGCAGCCCGAGCACATAGGCGAGCACCGCGGTGCCGAGGAGCGCCGGGTGGTCGGCGAGTACGATCACCGCCCACGTCCAGATCACCGCATTGGCGGCGAGCAAAAGCCCGTAGATGGAGAAAATCTTGGCGCGCTGATTGGCCGACGTGTCGTCGGCCGCAATACGCAGGATTCTGAGCACGATGGGTCCTCACGTGACCTGCCGTCTGCAGCCGGCGCGAGCGAGGACCAAGAGCACCCACCCTACCCTTCCCCGCGTGCGGGAAGGTAGAGTCGGGGTCTATTGGATCATCCACCGGTACACCCCGACCGATGTTTGTCGCGTCGACCTCGGATCGACGGCAGGTCTCCTGGCTCGCGGATCGGCGCCTCGCCCTGCCTTCCCGGCGGCAAAACAGCCGCTAGTGGCCCATGTGGACGAGACTTCCCGCTGACAGTTGCGGGGGCAGCTGCGGTTTTGGAACAGAAGTTCCGCACCGCATTCCCTTTTCGCCCTCTGACGAGGGACCGTCGATGGACTGACGATAGATTTCGATGAGCCGTACTGTCAATCTAGCCGGGCACCTTGTTCAACCCGATCTCAATCAATGATCGAACAGCCTAAGTTTACGCTCGTTCTCGGCGGCGCCTGCTCGGGCAAGAGCCGCTACGCGGAGGGCTTGATCGCTGCCCTACCGCCACCGTGGGTCTATGTGGCGACGGCGGAAGCGTTGGATCATGAGATGGCTGCCCGTATCCGCACGCATCGCGCGCGCCGCGGCCCATCCTGGCGCACCATCGAAGCGCCTCGTGACCTTACGGCAGCTTTGGCAGCGTGCGCGCAAGCCCCGGTGCTGATCGATTGCCTGACGCTGTGGCTGTCGAACCACATGCTGGCGGAGGCCGATATCGACGCCGAGATCGAAGAGTTGGAAAAATCACTTGCCGCGGCGAGGTCGCCCGTGGTGCTGGTCGCCAATGAAGTCGGTTCCGGGATCGTACCGGACAATGCGCTGGGTCGGCGCTTCCGCGACGCCCAGGGCCTGCTCAACCAGCGCATCGCGGCGCGCGTGGATCGCGTCGTGCTTATGGTAGCGGGCTTGCCGCTCGCGGTGAAAGGGACGTTATGAACGACGCAACAGACAAACCCGACGCCCAGCGCCACCGCGCCAAGATGGCCAAGCGCAAGGCGGTGCAGGATGCGGAGGTCGCGGGCAAGACCATCGAAAAAGGCCTGCTGATCGTGCACACCGGCACCGGCAAGGGCAAATCCACCGCCGCGTTCGGGCTTGCTTTGCGCATGCTGGGGCGCGGCCACAAAGTCGGCGTGGTGCAGTTCATCAAGGGCGCCTGGCACTCGGCGGAGCGCGATGCGTTGCAAAAATTCGCCGATCAGATGTCCTGGCACACGATGGGCGAAGGCTTCACCTGGGAGACGCAGGACCGCACCCGCGACGTTGCGGCGGCGGAGCGCGCCTGGGCCAAGGCGCGCGAGCTGATGGACGACCCGGATTTTGCGATGGTCGTGCTCGACGAGTTGAACATCGCGCTGCGTTACGATTATCTTGACCTTACCGCGGTTGTCGCGGCGCTCACGACACGGCGCGAAGGCCTGCACGTCGTCGTCACCGGCCGCAATGCCAAGCCGGAGCTCATCGCGGCCGCCGACCTCGTCACCGAGATGACGCTGGTCAAGCATCATTTCGCGGCCGGCGTGAAGGCTCAGCCAGGCATCGAGTTCTAAAGAATGCCGGCGCGCGCGCTGATGTTCCAGGGCACCGGCTCGGACGTGGGCAAATCGCTCATCGTCGCCGGGCTGGCGCGCGCCTTGACGCTGCGCGGCCTGAAAGTCCGGCCGTTCAAACCGCAGAACATGTCGAACAACGCGGCCGTGGCGGCGGACGGCGGCGAGATCGGCCGGGCGCAGGCGCTGCAGGCGCGCGCCGCCCGCACGCCGCCGAGCGTGCATATGAACCCGGTGCTGCTCAAGCCGCAGAGCGATATCGGCGCGCAGGTCGTGGTGCAGGGCAAAATGTATGCACACGGCGCCAAGGCCTCGGACTATCAGCAGATGAAGAAAAATCTGTTGCCGTTCGTGCGTGACAGCTTCGCGCGGCTCTCCGGCGAAGCCGATATCGTCCTGGTCGAGGGCGCCGGCAGCGCGTCCGAGATCAATCTGCGCGACAACGACATCGCCAATATGGGCTTTGCCCGCGCCGCCGATGTACCTGTCGTGCTGATCGGCGATATCGACCGCGGCGGCGTCATCGCCAGCCTGGTCGGAACAAAAGTCGTGATCGCGCCCGAGGACGCCGCGCAGGTCTGCGGCTTCATCGTCAACAAGTTTCGCGGCGATCCGGCGCTGTTTGCGTCCGGCATGACGCGCATCGCACAACTCACCGGCTGGCAAGCGCTCGGCCTCGTGCCGCACTTTCCCGACGCGCACCTGTTGCCGGCCGAGGACGCGCTGGCGCTGGAGCAAAACCGGCCCGCAAAGGCAAATGCGCGCGTGCGCATCGCCGTGCCGATCCTGCCACACATCGCCAATTTCGACGATCTCGATCCGCTCGACGCCGAGCCCGCGGTCGATCTTATCCGCGTCAAGCCCGGCAGCGCGTTGCCCGGCGACGCCGACCTCATCGTGCTTGCTGGCACCAAGGCGACAATCGCCGATCTAAAGACGCTGCGTGCGGCCGGCTTCGACATCGACATCGCGGCCCACGTGCGCCGCGGCGGCTTCGTCCTCGGCCTGTGCGGCGGTTATCAGATGCTCGGACGCAGTGTCGCCGATCCGGATGGCATCGAAGGCCCGCCCGGCAAAGTCGAAGGCCTTGGCCTGCTCGATGTCGATACCGTCCTCTCCGCCGACAAAAGCCTCGAACCGGTGCACGGCGCGACCGCCGACGGCGAACCGTTTGCCGGCTACGAGATGCACATCGGTATCACCAATGGGCCGGACCGCGCGCGGCCGTTCGCGCGGCTCGCTGACGGATCGCCTGAGGGCGCGACCGCACCCAACGGACGCGTCGCCGGCACTTACGTGCATGGGCTGTTGACCAACGACCGGCAGCGCGCGGCATGGTTGGCGCGCCTGTCGGCAGGACCGTCACGCGTGGCCTACGACGATCTGATCGAACGCACGCTCGATGCGCTCGCCGCGCACCTTGCCGCCCATCTCGATCTCGACCGACTGCTCACACTGGCACGATAAAACAACCAGCGGCCAGCGACGCGACAAGCACCAACAAGATGGCGTCGGCGCTGCGATAAAGCGCGAGCGCACGGCGAATGTCGGCTGCCGTCGCGTCGCGGCGCCCCTGCCCCATCGTGGCGTCGTCAACGACAACGCCGCCGTAAACACGCGGACCGGCAAGCGACAGACCAAGCGCGCCGGCCATCGCGGCTTCCGGATAGCCGGCATTGGGTGAGCGGTGCTTTGGCGCATCGCGCACCACCGCGCGCCAGGCCGGCCCGGGCGCGTCATCGCCGTGCATCGCCGCCGCCGCGACGATCAGCAGCGCAGTGAGCCGCGAGGCCGGCAAGTTGACCAGATCGTCGAGCCGCGCCGCCGCCCAGCCGAATGCCTCGTGCCGCGACGTGCGATGGCCGATCATACTGTCCGCGGTGTTGATTGCCTTGTAGAGTGCCGCGCCGGAGAGCCCGCCAATGATCAGCCACAGCACCGGCGCGACCACGCCATCGGAGAAATTCTCGGCAAGACTTTCGATGGCCGCGCGCGCAACACCGGCCTCGTCGAGCGCGCCGGTATCGCGGCCCACAATTCGAGCGACGGCGCGGCGGCCGGCTTCGATGCCGTCTTGCTCCAGCGCGAGTGCGACATCGGCCACGTGCTGGCGCAAGCTGCGCTGCGCGAGGAGAGTTGAGGCGACGAGCGCGACGAACAACGCTCCGAACGGCAGACGAAAAAGCGCGCTCTGCAGGATCAGGGCAATCGCGCCGACGACCCCGCAAAGGATCAAAACCGCGAACACGCCGGCGCGGCGGCGATGCTGCGGCGTCTCCGTCTCGCGATTAAGCGACCGGTCGAGCGTTTCGATAAGCCAGCCCATCCAGGTGACCGGATGGCCAATCGCGCGCAGCAACGCCTGCGGATAACCAACCGCGAGCTCGATCAGCATGGCCAAAAAGGCGAGAAAGAGCGCGAAAGCGACCGGCATGTTTCAGTTTAGCGGTGACACAGAACCGCTCCTCCATGGCGGCGACCTTACCGCCGCCCGGCGCCTGTTTCCCGGCGCGGCGCAACCTTTCATCGACCTGTCGACCGGGATCAATCCTCATCCCTATAGGCTGCCGCACTTTTCGGCGGATTTATTCGAGCGCCTGCCGGCACAGGCCGCAACCGCCGAACTCGCCGCCATCGCCGCGCGAGCCTACGGCGCACCGGCGGCGGCTCACGTCGTGCCGGCGCCCGGCACGCAAATTCTGCTGCCGCTCGTCGCCGGGCTTCTACGCCCCGGACGTGCCGCCGTCATATCGCCGGCCTATGGCGAATTGGCCCACGCCGCCGCGCTCGCCGGACATAAAGTCGTCGCCGTCAGCGACCTCGCCGCGGCCGGCGACGCCCGGCTTGTCTTCGTCGGCAATCCAAACAACCCCAACGGTCGACTGTTTGCCGCATCTGACCTAATCCGCCTCGCCAAGGATTTGCGTGCGCGCGGCGGGATGCTGATCGTCGACGAAGCCTTCATGGATGTCGGACCGATTGGTACGAGCCTCGCTCCGGAGCTCGGCCGCAACCGCAGCAACATCATCGTGCTGCGCTCGTTCGGCAAGTTTTTCGGGCTGGCGGGCATCAGACTCGGCTTCGCACTGGCCGCACCACCGATTGCGGCGCGCATCACCGCAATGCTCGGACCATGGGCAGTGTCCGGACCGGCGCTGGCCGCGGGCGCGAAAGCGCTGGCCGACACGGCCTGGATCGAGCGAACGCGCCACCGTCTCGCCAAGTCGGCCCAGAGGATCGATGCCCTGGTGACCGCGTCCGGATTCACCGCCCTTGGCGGTACGGATTTGTTCCGACTCGTTCGCGTGGCGGGAGCAGATAAACTATTTCGCCATCTCGGCCGTGCGGGCATTCTGGTGCGCATCTTCCCGGAGCATCCCGAGTGGATCCGCTTTGGACTGCCGACAGACGAAGCCGCCTGGCGGCGATTGCAGGTTGCGATAGCGGCGTACTGAGGCGACGCCGGCGTCGGCTTCATGTGACGCGATTTCGTCCTGGGTTTTTACCGCGTGCGCGCATTTTTCAATTTGGCCGACGTTCAACGGCGCATGAACGCTGCGCAGGCGCGGCTTGCCACTTCCGCGGCCGAAGTGTCGCGGGTCATCAGTGCCACCACAATGGCGCCGTCGATGATCAGACCGAGCGTGTGCGCTGCTTGCTCCGGTTCCGGATCGCCGGCTTCGGCGCACAATATCGACAAGCGTTCGAGAACGATCTTTTTGTGGGCGATCGCCAGCGCACGCAGACGATCGTCCGCCTTGTCGGATTCGCCGACCGCATTGATGAACGGGCAGCCGAAGAAATCGTCGCGGCTGAACCACGTCTTTAAGGCCGGGCCGATACGGCCGAGCCGTTCGTTCGCGCTGCCGCCCGGTCCGTCGATGGCGTCCAGAAACCAGGCGCGCCAGATACGGCCTTCGCGATCGAGAACAGCTTCAACCAGCCCGTCCTTCGAGCCAAACAATTTGTACAGCGTCGTCTTGGCGGTCCCGGCCGCCTCGATGATCGCATCGACGCCGACTGAGTTGATGCCGTAGCGGCAGAACAAAACTCGGGCGCTTTCGATCAAACGCTCGCGCGGCGCAGGCAGCGAGATAGCCTGGGCAGAGCCGGAGTCGGTTTGGATGGGGGCCGCGCCTTCCATGCCGCCCAAATACCGCCCGCTGACTTGAATCGCAATCGAGGAAACCGAAGGGTCTGTTCTGCGACGGTGTTTGGCGCGCAATGCTGCAAAAGGAAGCAGCGGTGCGGGAAGATTGGCCGCTTCTTAGCCTGTTCTGCTTCTAGCATTTGATCCTGGGCCAAGCGCGCGGATTGATTCGCCTCACTTTTTTGCGCTGCAATAAACTGGCACGACTCCTGCTTCATACAGAACGGTCTGTATTCATTAGCCGGAGGAACTCCCATGAGCCAAGTCGTCGCCAACACCGTCCTCACCGGGTGCCTGGCCCCGATCGACAAGGACGGACTGAGTGATTTGATTGCCAAGGGCAAGGCCGATCCCAAGGCCATCAAGACGCTCAAGTGCAAGACGGTGGCTGAGGGCCGTTTCCGTCATCTCAACTTTATCCGCTCACTGCCGCCCTACATTGTCGATGAGCCTCCGGGTCTGCTCGGCGACGACACCGCGCCGAATCCCTCGGAAGCCTCGCTCGCCGCGCTCGGCTCCTGCCTGGCGGTCGGCATTCATGCCAACGCCGTGGCCAGCGGCATCACTGTTTACCGGCTCGAGATCGAACTCGAGGGCGATCTCAACATCACCGCAGTTTGGGGAACCGGCGATCTGTCGGAGAAGCCGGTCGGCTTCACCGACGTGCGCGCCAAGGTGACATTCGAGGCCGATCGTCCGCGCGAGGAACTCGCTGCGCTGGTCGCTCACGCGCGTCAATGGTCACCGGTCGCCAACACATTCTCTCGGCCGGTCAATCTCGAAATCGCGCTGGCCTGAGCGGCACAGTGGGAAGTTTTGGCGCCAAACCCAACGGGGACTGACGATGCTGGACCGAAGCACCACGATGGCAGACGTACGGCCGGCAACGTCCTCGGCCGACATGGTCGACGCAGTCCGGGCGATGTGCGCCAAACAACTATCTCCGCTGATTCGGAAGATCGATGGCGAAGGCTTCTACCCCGAAGCCGTGATGCGCGAACTCGGCCGTCTTGGCGCGTTCGCGCGCCATCTCCCTGGCGCCGGCGCCAGTGCCGGCATCGATCTCAATGGCGCCATAGGGGCGATGGCGGCGGCCGGCGAACATTGTCTGTCGACGTCGTTCTGCGTTTGGTGCCAGGACGCGTTCGCTTGGTACATCTTCGCGTCGGCCAATCATGACTTGAAAAACAATCTCGGCCGCCAGGCGGCCAGCGGAGAGGCGCTCGGCGGCACCGCGCTCTCCAATCCGATGAAGACGTTCTTCGGCATCGAGCAGATGCGGCTGAAGGGCAAACGCGCGGACGGCGGCTACGTCGTCAAAGGTTTGCTGCCTTATGTTTCCAATCTCGGCAGCGATCATTATTTCGGCGGCATCTTCGAGGCCGAAGACGGCGGCGGCAAGCGCAACGTGATGGCAATCTTTCCCTGCGCTGCCGACGGCCTCGATCTTGCGGACAGCACCAAATTCGTCGCGCTCGATGGCACCCGCACTTTCTCGGTGCAGATGCGCGATGTGTTCGTTCCCGACTCCTGGATCCTCGCCGACCCGGCCGATGAATACGTCAAGCGCATCCGTGCCGGCTTCGTTTTGCTGCAAGCCGGGATGGCCTTCGGCCTGATCCGCGATCGCATCAAGCTGATGCAGCGAACCAGAGGTCCGCTCGGTCACGTCAACAAATACCTTGAGGTCCAGCCTGAAGACCTGGCGGAGCGCCTTGCGGCGATGGAAGCCGAGGTCGCGCAGCTCGCGATAACGCCTTTCGAGTCCGATATCTCGTACTGGCGGGCAGTGATCGAAGCGCGATTGGCTGCCGGTGAAGCATCTGTCGCCGCGGCCCATGCGGCGATGCTCCATTGCGGCGCGCGCGGCTATGTCGCCAACGCCACGGCGCAGCGACGCCTGCGCGAGGCTTATTTCGTCGCCATCGTCACGCCGGCCACCAAGCAGCTGAAGAAAATGCTCGCCGACATGGCGCATTAAACACGCACGAGAAACGGCGACCACAGGAAATCTGCCGGGACCGATCGACGTCAAGCACAGGAGCAGAAGATGAGCGAGAAAGTCCTGATTACGCCGGCCGAGCTTGCGGAGCAGATCAAATCTCCGGGCATCGTCCTGATCGATACACGCAATCCGAAGAGCTACGAGGCCGGCCATCTGCCGGGCGCCGTCAACATCCACGACATTTTCACCTACCTGGCGACCTCCACGCCCGAAGGCGTGTCGGCGATGCGCGACAAGTTCGCAGGAATCTTCGGCGCCGCCGGCCTGTCAGGCGCCGAAACCGCAGTGGTCTATGAGCAGTCGATGGACACGGGCTTCGGCCAGTCGTGCCGTGGCTACGTGCTGCTGCGCTATCTCGGCTATCCGAAAGTGATGATCTTGCACGGCGGTTACGTCGCCTGGACTGCGGCCGGCCTGCCAATCACGACGGAAGTGCCGGCGCCGCAGGCCAAGAGTTTCCCGGTCGATCCGAAAGCCGCAAGCATTCTCGTCGATCTTACGGCGATGAAAGCGGCCGTCGCCGATCCCAACTGCGTCAAGCTCGATACGCGCGATGTCGACGAGTGGATTGCCGACAGTTCTTCGCCCTATGGCAAGGACTTCTGCCCGCGCAAAGGCCGCATCCCCGGCGCGGTGTGGATCGAATGGTACCGTATGATGAAGCCGACACCGGCGGGCCCGATGTTCAAGTCGCCGATGGAGATCCTCGCGGAGTGCGCCACCGTCGGCATCACGCCGGAAACCCCGGTCGTTCTTTATTGCTTCAAGGGCGCGCGGGCGTCGAACACGCTCGTCGCACTCAAGGCGGCCGGCATCAAGCATGTCAGCCTCTATTTCGGCTCCTGGAACGAATGGTCGCGCGATCCATCGCTGCCGATCGAGGAGGGCCTGCCTTACGCAAGCGAGCCGTCAAAGGCCGCGGCGTGAGGAACCGGCGGTGCCGCGCGCCCCCCAAAGCGACGGCCCCGTTTCGCCTCGACGCGAGGAAACATCGCCGGCAGCTACATCGATGGAGCGGCCTGACGCAATGCATGGAATGAATTCAGCACGGCGGCGGCCGGGTGCGCATATCAGCGTCAGCGGCGTCAGTCATGGCTATCGCCGCGCCGGAGATCTTGCCCTCAAGGATATCAGCTTCGAAGTGCAGCCCGGCGAAGCCGTCGCGCTGGTCGGCCGCTCCGGTTGCGGCAAATCGACGATGCTGCACATTCTTTCCGGTCTGATGACGCCGAGCGCCGGCGAGGTGCGCATCGACGACGCACTGGTGTGGGCACCCTCGCCTCGCTGGATCGTCATGTTCCAGCAACCGCACCTTTATCCGTGGATGACCGTCCGGCAAAACGTCGGTCTCGGTTTGAAATTTGCGCGCCGCCCGCGACGAGAGATCGAGTCCCGCGTCGACCAGCTGCTTCAGCTCGTGGAGCTCGAGGGCTACGCCGCGCGGAACGTGCAGGACCTGTCGGGCGGTCAGCAGCAACGCGTTGCGCTCGCCCGCTCGCTCGCAGTGCGTCCGGATGTCCTGCTCCTTGATGAGCCATTTTCGGCGCTCGATAACGTGACCCGCCGCGCACTGCAGCGGGATGTACGCCAAATCGCCATCGAGATCGGCATTACGGTTGTCATTGTCACGCACGACATTGCTGAAGCCGTGGCCATGGCCGACCGCGCAATTGTGATGCGGTCGAATCCCGGTGCGATCGCCGAGATCGTACCGATCAAGATTGATCGGCACGATCGGGATCACCGCGGCGCCGGCGCGCAGGCTGCACAGTCGACGTTGCAAACGGCGTTCGAGCGGGCGTCCGTCCGTGTGATCGAATCGCAGCGGCACGGCGATCAAGACGCGCTTAGGTTCGTCGCGACCGGATATCGCTGACTGTCGTAAAGGAGCTTCCGATGTGTGTTATGTGCGGAGACGATGCGAACCACGCGGGTGGCGCTGGATTGCGCCATCCCGTCACCCGGCGTCGGACACTCGATATGCTCGCCGCGGGCGGCCTTGCTGCGCTTGGCTCGCTCGCCAGTGGCTTTGGCTCCGCCGCCCGGGCCGACGACGACGTCGTTCGCATCGGTTATCTGCCAATCACCGATGCCACCGCCCTCCTGGTCGCTCACGGCATGGGTTTCTTCAAGGACGAAGGCCTCACCGCCGAGCGGCCGACCTTGATCCGCGGCTGGTCACCGCTGGTCGAAGCCTTCGCTGCCGGAAAATTCAACCTCGTCCACTTGCTCAAGCCCATCCCGATCTGGATGCGTTACAACAATAATTTTCCGATCAAGATCATGGCCTGGGCGCACACCAACGGTTCCGCCGTTGTCGTCGGTAAGGACGCCGCCATCAAGTCGTATGCCGATCTCGGCGGCAAACAGATGGCGGTGCCATACTGGTACTCGATGCACAACATCGTGCTGCAATATGCGCTCCGCCAATCAAAGATTAAGCCCGTCATCAAGGGACAGGGCGAGCAGCTCGCGGCCGACGAATGCAATCTGCAGGTGATGCAGCCGCCAGACATGCCCGCCGCGCTGGCGGCCAAAAAGATCGACGGCTACACGGTAGCTGAACCGTTCAACGCGCTGGGCGAAGTGAAAGCCGGCGGCCGCATCCTGCGTTTTACCGGGGATATTTGGAAGAACCACCCTTGCTGCGTGGTTTGCATGCACGAGGAGACGGTAACCAAGAAGGCCGATTGGACGCAGAAAGTAATGAACGCGCTGGTGAGGGCGGAAATCTACGCCTCGGCGAACAAGAAAGAGGTCGCCAAATTCCTATCCACTGACGGCGACCACTACCTGCCGCTGCCGGATCCCATTATCGATCGAGCAATGACCTATTACGACGATGCATTCTATGGACCGGACGGCGCCATCGAGCACCCGCAATGGCATATCGGACGCATCGATTTCCAGCCTTGGCCCTATCCGTCAGCGACCAAATTGATCGTCAAGGCGATGAACGACACCCTGGTCGGGGGCGACGCCACATTCCTGAAAAAACTCGATCCCGACTTCGTCGCAAAGGATCTGGTCAATTACGATTATGTCCGCACCGCGATGAACAAATATCCGGAATGGAAGAAGGATCCGAGCGTCAATCCGACGGACCCCTTCAATCGCACCGAGGTGCTTGCGCTGTGACACTGGGCTTCGCGGTCGGAGACACTTCGGAAAGCGCGCCTGCTCGGGCAACGTCCGCGTCGCTGTCGCATGCGGCGCGCAGTTTTGGTTTGGCCCTCTGCGGTGTTGCTGTCCTTCTTGCAGTGTGGTGGCTGGGCGGCCGGATCGTCGCTTCCAATCCAGCGACGGCCAACTTCGCGGGCTTCGCCCCGATGCCGACCTTCGAACGGTTGTAGCGCATGGTGATCAGCGGTGAGGCGGTGAGGATGACGTTGCCGAGCCTTGGCCGCATTGCCGCGGGCCTCGCCTGGGCGACAGCGCTCGGCGTGCCCTGCGGCATTTTGATTGGCCGCTTTCGGACGGCGCGCGAGGCCAGCGCCGTGCCCTTTCAGTTCCTCCGCATGATCTCGCCGCTGGCCTGGATGCCCGTTGCTATCATGGCATTCAAGACCTGGGATGGCGCCATCATTTTCCTTATTGGCGTCGCCGCGGTATGGCCGATCTTGTTCTCGACCGCGCACGGTTTTCGCCGCATCGATCCGGCTTGGTTCGAAGTTGCGCGCAATCTTGGCGCGCGGCCCTGGCACATGCTGTTTACCGTCGTGTGGCCGGCGATCGCGCAAGATTCCTTGACCGGCATCCGTCTGGCGGTCGGAGTCGCCTGGATTGTGCTGGTGCCGGCCGAGTTCCTCGGCGTGACCTCGGGCCTCGGCTACGCCATCAACGATGCGCGCGATGCGCTCGAATATGATCGGCTTGCCGCCACCGTACTGATCATCGGCTTTATCGGTTTTACCCTCGACCTGATTTGCGAGCACGCGATCCGGCGCGCAAGCTGGATCCGCGAGGATTAGCCAGCGCCCTGAAGCACCCACTGAAATCTTCGATATCCACAAAGGGAGACACCGATGACTCGTGAGGATCTTACCGAGAAACTGCTCGACACAAAGCGCGAGAAAGGATGGACCTGGAAGTATGTTTGCGGGGAGATCGGCGGCATGTCGCCGATCCTCATCACCGGCGCCGTCCTCGGCCAGATGAAAATGACCAAGCCTCAGGCCGCCAATGCCGCCAAGCTGTTCGGCCTCACCAAGAGCGAGCAGACGCTGCTCAACGAGGTGCCGATGCGCGGTACCGGAACGCCGATGCCCCCGACCGATCCTTTGATCTACCGCTTCTACGAACTGATCATGGTCAACGGTCCGGCGCTCAAGGCGTTGATCGAAGAGGAATTCGGCGATGGCATCATGTCGGCAATCGATTTCGACATGGACATCATGCGCCAGAGCGATCCCAAGGGCGACCGGGTCAAGATCGGCATGACCGGAAAGTTTCTGCCGTACAAATATTACGGCGCTTCGGGTAATAACCTCGCCTACGGCCTGAAGGAGGAGTGAGCCGAGCCGCGACGATACATCGAGGCCAAGACCTGGAGTTTGAATCGAGCGGGCGAAACCGGGCAAAAACGATTCAAACGGCGGCGATTTCGTTCTAAGCTTCGTGGCATGAGCGGATCGTCACAGCCGCGGAGCGCTAGCCATCGCGCGGCGGCAAAAGCGCCAGCTACCTTCGAGCCGGCATTCCGCGCTCGGTTGCGCGATCTCCTGCTCTGGCGCCGCGATGTTCGCCGCTTCCGCGGGGATCCGCTGCCAAGCGGCGCGTTGGACGCGCTGATCGAGCTTGCCTGCCTGGCTCCTTCGGTGGGCCTGAGTCAGCCCTGGCGTTTTGTCATCGTCGATGACGCGGCGCGGCGCGCGGCGATCCAGCGCAATTTCGAGACCTGCAACGCCGCGGCGCTCGGCGCACAACACGGCGAACGCGCGGGACTTTACGCACGGCTCAAGCTCGCCGGCCTTAAGGAAGCGCCATGTCATCTTGCCGTGTTCGCCGACCGCGCGACCGCGCAGGGGCACGGCCTCGGGCGCCACACCATGCCGGAGATGATTGAATATTCGGCAGTCACTGCCGCGCACACGATTTGGCTCGCGGCGCGCGCACAAGGCATCGGCATGGGCTGGGTCTCGATCCTCGATCCGCAGGCAGTCACAGAAATCCTCGCGGTGCCGCCGCAATGGAAATTCATCGGCTATTTCTGTCTCGGCTATCCGCAGACCGACGATACCGTCCCCGAACTGGAGCAAAGCGGCTGGGAGCGACGGCGGCTGCCGGAGTCGGTCGTGATCCGCCGCTGAAGACGGCCGGCGGCGCTCATCAAGCTTAACGCGCGAGATCGGCACTGTACCAAAACAGGGCAGATAAGCTGGCACCTGCCTTGCTCTCCCAACCGAGGCTTGCTGCATTTTGCCGAACGCAGCTCACGTCGCTCGGCGCCCGCGAGCAGCTTGTCGCCAATCGTGTCGCGCTACGCGACCGAACGGAATCGCGACGCGCGCAAGGGAGAGTACCGTGTTAACCTTCGCCTGTGCCGGAGTGCTACACGCTTCGCGACTGAGAGCCCTTGCCGGCGCCGTGCTCGCGCTGCCGCTCATCACACTCACAAGTGTGCATCCGGCTCAGGCCAAAGGAATCAGGCTCGACAGCTGCGTCGGTAGCTGGCACGCAAGCGGCTGCGCAACGATCTGGGCGCCGCTCGAAGACCCTAACATCCGGAAAGTGCCTCAACCGGGTAACGATGCGGAACGCGCGCGCGCCATAGAGCAGGACCGGAGCTGGGTGGCGCGTTGCCGGCCGACGCTGCGGCAAGACCGTTACGGCGTCCCGCGGTACCAATACGCTCGGCCCGGCTGCGAATTCGGCGTCGGAGAGTTTTAATCGCGCCTGCTCGCGCGTCGTGCGCTGAAACCAGCACCCAATCTCGCTTCGCGGCTTACAGCGCAACCGTCCGGCCGACGTCTGCCCGCGCGCACCTTGCCACGGGGCGTATGCACTTTTATTGACATCATCATACTGATGGCGGAAGCTGCAGATCGCCGCCGTCGGGGTGGCGTGAATTCGGCTGATCTGTTGGGGGCGTTCATGGCGCTGCGAACGGTCGCGGCGACAATCATCCTGTTGTCCTTTGTGTGTTCGGAGGCTTGGTCGCAGTCCAAGCCGGGACTGCCGCCGTCACAAGGCTTGCCCCGCGCTACACCGGACGCCGCCGTCGCTTTGCCGTCCATCCAGGTCACGGCGCCGAAACACGCAAAGCAGACAACGCCAAAGCGGAAACAGGCGTCTCGGCAGGCCGCGCCGGCGCAACCGGCCTTACCGGCGCCGGCGACAGCTAACTCAACGTCAAACGTGGCGGGTGGCCCGCCAGCGCCACCGACGACCGCAAGCCAAATGACGGTATCCGGACAGGAGCTGAACGAGCGCGCGGTGACGCAACCCGGTCAAATCCTCGAGGCCGCACCGGGCTTGGCGGTGATTTCTCACGCCGATGGCGGCAAGGCCAACCAGTATTACCTGCGCGGTTACAATCTCGATCACGGTACCGATTTCGCGGTGTTCGTCGATGACATGCCGATCAATCTACCGACGCATGCGCACGGCCAGGGCTACGCCGATCTCAATTGGCTGATGCCGGAAACAGTGAACAGCCTCAACATCCGCAAGGGCCCATATTTCGCCGACGTCGGCGACTTCGCCAATGCGGGCTCGCTGTTTCTCAATCTGCGCGACAGCGTCGACAAACCTATCGTCTCCGTGACGGCAGGCAGCTTCGACTATGAGAGATATTTCGCAATGGGATCGACCAAACTCGATGGCGGCTCATTGCTCTATGCCGGAGAGTCCGATTTTTATAACGGTCCCTGGGACACGCCGGATCACATGCACAAGTACACAGGCATGTTGCGCTACAGCCAGGGAACGGCGACCGACGGCTTCTCCGCCACCGCGATGGCTTATTCCAACACATGGACCACAACCGAACAAGAACCGCTGCGCGCGATCCAATCGGGACTGATCGGGCTCTATGGCGAAATCGACCCGACGGACGGCGGCGACACGAGCCGCTACTCGCTGTCGGCGCGCGTAGCACAGTCCGACAACGCCGGCTCGTGGAAGGCCAATGCCTATCTGGTCAAGTACGAGATGGATTTATTCAACGACTTCACCTGGTTTCTGACCAATCCCATCGATGGCGACCAGTTTCAGCAGCACGACGACCGCGTTTTCGGAGGCGCCGGCGCTTCCCGGACGTTCAACGGAACGTTGTTCGGTCGCCCCACCGAAACAGTTGTTGGAATTCAGACTCGTTATGACGACATCAACCTTGCACTGAACAATACGGTTGCGCAGCAATTCCTGTCGGCAACGCTGGCGGATCATGTTAATGAAGCCAACGCTGGCATCTATGTCGAGAATACGGTCCATTGGACCAACTGGTTCGGCACCACGCTGGGCTGGCGCGGCGACTATTATGACGCGTCGGTCGACTCGATCCTGCAGCCGACAAATTCCGGGAAAGACAGCGCTGCGATCGGCAGTCCGAAACTTAGAATCGTGGTTGGTCCGTTCTACAAGACGGAAGCCTTCATCGGCGCCGGCATGGGCTATCACAGCAACGACGCGCGCAGCACGGTCATCACCGAAGTACCGGGCGATCCGACGACGCCGGAAGCTGCCTCGCCATTTCTGGTCCGCTCTCGCGGCGCCGAGATTGGCGTTCGCACCAAGATCGTGCCCGGCCTCGATAGCTCGGTCAGTCTCTTTACCCTTCGCCAGGCTTCGGAGCTGTTCTTTGACGGCGACACTGGCGAGACCGTTGCGGGATTGCCGAGCCAGCGCACTGGCGTCGAATTCACCAACGACTATCGTCTCGCCAATTGGCTGCATATCGATGCCGACTTGGCGCTCACGCGCGCACGCTTCATCGGCTTCGACTATGCGCAGGAAGCGACCTACGCGTCGCTTGCCGGCTATCCGCAGTCGCAGATCGGCAACGCACCGGGCAATTACATATACAACGCACCCTGGATGGTGGCGTCGGCAGGAATCAAGCTTGGCGACAAAGCCGGCTGGTTCGGCGATTTGCGCTGGCGTTACATCAGTTCGCGCCCGCTGACCGAGGACGGCGCGTTCTGGTCGCCGCCATCGAGTATCTTCAATGGCCAAATCGGCTATCGCTTCGACAACGGCTGGCGTATCCAGCTCGACGGTCTCAATCTTCTCAATTCACAAGCGCCCCAGGCAGAGTACGCGTATGGCTCGCTGCTCAAGACGGACAGTCTATTTGCAATGTGCAATTCGCCCGCGCCGCCGCCAAAGGCGGTCTGCCAGAACGGCGTCATGGATTACGCGCTTCACCCGATCGAACCCCTCGCAGTTCGACTGACCGTCGCGGCGACATTTTAATATTAATCCGCAGCGACGGTCCTCACGTAAAAGTCGACGAACTCGGCGCAATCAACCAACTTACGCCCGAAAATTTCGCTCAAACTGTCTGAGGTCGAAGCGAGATTTTTTTTGGCGCGGTTGTCAGACTTTACACGGCAGGCTACCGTCGCGGTGCGACAGAAAGGTTTTTTGTAACGAACAGGGGCGACGTCATGGCGAATATTAGTTGGAAGCGAGGCATCAGTGGGCAGTTCAGCGACGCGCAGGATTGGAGCAGCAATTCGGTGCCGACGCCGAATGACAACGTCGCGATCAATGCTCGCGGCACCTACACCGTCACAGTAAGCGCCAATGAAACTATCAGATCGCTGACGACGATCAGCACCGCGACGCTTGCGATCACCGGCGGTCACAGGCTCACCGTCACGAACGGCACTACCGGCGCCGGCGCCAGCGCCGGCACAATCAGCATTGCGGACAGCGGCGCGCTCGAGACCGGTGGTACGTTCCAGAATACCGGCAAGATCAACCTCAATTCGACCGGTCACGCCACCGATTTCGTCATCGCGAGCAATACTCTTCTGACAGGTGACGGCGTGGTCCAGTTGAGCGACAACTCACACAATGTCATCGAAGGGCTGCCATCCCGATTCCCGTTTCCCTTCTTCTCTTTCCTGTTCGCAACCACGCTCACCAATGTGGGCAATACCATCGAAGGATCCGGCACGATCGGCCCTGATCTTGTGCTGGATAACGAGGCAAAGATCATCGGTAACGGCGTCAATGCCGGCCTGATCCTCAACACCGGCTTCCACACCATCACAAATTCCGGCGTGATCGAGGGCACGACGGCGCAAGGCGTCACCATCGTCAGCAATGTCACAAACACTGGGCTCCTCGAAGCGTTCGGGCCGGACGCGAGCTTGACCATCGACGGTGCCGTCAACAATACGACGCGATTCGTTTTCCCGATCACCAGGCATACCGGAATCGTCGAAGCCTCCGGTGACGGCGCCCACGTCAACCTTTCCAGCGCGACGATCAACGGCGACACGCTATCGCTCGGCGCCGGCAGCATTGCCGAAACCGTTGCGGACAGCGGCCAGAGTTCGCTCTCGAACCTCACCGTAACCGGCAGCGGCACCGTGGAGGCTAATTCGCTCAGCACGCTGAGCATCAACAACAGCACCATCAGTACAACCAGCACGCTGATGTCGAACGGCCTTGGCAGCGCACTCATCGTCAACGGCAACGTCGGCGCCGTGTCGACCACGATCGACGGCGGCGATGTCGAATTCGGTGGCTCGTCCGCGGCCAATGTCAACTTTACAGCCGGCGCCGCCGGTACCCTGAAGCTTGATTCGACCTTCACCGGCACGGTTTCCGGCTTTGCCGGGCAAGAGCCGACCAGTTTTTCCAACATGTTTGTTTTCGGCGACAGTTCGGTCGATGTCGGCGCGCTGCAATTCCTGTCGCCGGACCTCGGCGATCCGAACCTGACCGCGCGGCTGCAAAATGCGCTGGCAAACGGCGGGACGGATTCGCCGGTCGGGGTCGGCAAAATGAACGTTCAATACCTAGCTGCCATGTTCGGCCTGACCCTCAGCACCGCATACACAACCGGCGGCGTTGTCGGCGGCGGCGGAACCGATTACGCCATCTCAGGCGCGTTGGACGCCGCCGATATTGGCGGCGGCTCGGATATCGGCAACGGCGGCTTGACGAATTCCTTTCAAGAGAGCACCGGCGTGATCAATCCGGACGTTCTGTCGACGGTCGAGCAGATACAAGCCTATCTGAATTCCACCGGCGGCGTTGCGGATTCTTCGGCGCTCTACATCATCAGTTCCGGCGCCAATGATTCTGCCTATGTGAGGAGCCAGTCTTCGTCGGAACAGGTGCAGGATGATTATCTCGCACCGCAGGCGCAGACGCTTGCCAACGAAATCATAGCATTGTTCGATGCCGGCGCTCGCCACATCATCGTCAACGATGTGGGCAACAATGCCAACGCATCGAGCGATTATTCGCGTTATCTGTATGATGACCTCGACGCTGCCGGCGTTTCTTATATCAAGAGCGACGTCCATGAGATGTCGCAGACCGTTCAGGACAATCCCGGAAATTACGGGTTCACCTCGACGACCGTGTCCACCAACGATCCGGCGCTCATCGAGCCTGATTCCAACAGCAGCGACGGCGATCAGAAAGGTTACGGCCTGTGGGGCGCCGACACCACGTCGCAAGAATCGAGCACCGTACCGCTTATCGACCAGTATTCCTATCTACAGCAGCCCGGCAATCCGCAGCAGCCGATCAGCCCGGAGGAAACCAATTTCTTCGCCGACGATCAGCACTTTTCGGATGCCGGCCAGAGGATCGAGGCCTCGTTCGAGTACAATCTGGTTGCCGACGACGCGATTGACCTGACAAACCTGACATACGATCCCGCCCACACGACGGTCAGTTTTTCCGGTACGACGACCGGCGGCACGCTGACGGTCTCCAACGGCGTCGGCAGCGTGAATATCGCGCTGCTCGGCAACTATTCCGCGGCGGCCTTCACCACCGCGAGCGATGGCGCAATCGCCGCCGACCACACCACCGGCACGCTGGTTCTCGATACCGGTAGCAATCCGCAGTTGTTGTTGGCGACTGCGCCGCACTGAATTCTGTCAGAAGCGCAAGCCGGAGCGTTCCCGACATTGGGAGCGGGATAAGAGGCGGCCTTGATGAAGTCCGGCGCGTCTGCGCTGCCCCATTGGGGATTTGCGCAGACGCTATTGGCTTGCGCGCACGTTCGTTTGCAGGCGTTGCAAAGCATAAGACCCATGTCCGCTTTCAAAGTAAGCGGACATGGGTCGATGCCTAAAGACTGTTCGTCGGGAGGCGGTGCGCGTTGGAAGGTGTGCGCGCCGTTATTGCTGCTCAGGGCTGCCCGAACGCGCCGTCGTTTCGGGATGGTGCCTGGCAGCGCTCGAACCTCCAGGAGGGATATGCCCGGACAGATAGCGTGCGACAATTTTCGGATCGAGCTGCTTGTAGGCGCTATCCGGCAGGCGGTGCCATACCTCATCCTTGCCAAACATCGCGATGCCCAGATAGCCGCGCACCGTCAGCGTCTGTCCGTCGGGGCTGACCGTCATCAAGGCGTGATAGATTTCGCCGTCGCGCGGATCGAGGATATTGCCGTCCTTGTATTTCAGACCGGTCCGCTTCATTCCCCTGACCAGCGGCAGGCCGAGCATCGGCTGATCCTTACGGTCGTCCTTGCAGTTCGTGCAAACCTCGTCGGGCCGATCGCCCGGCCGCACGGTGAATTTCGCGATGACGCCCTCGTAGAGGCCGTTGTGCTCAAAAAACAAGAACCAGCCGACTGACTTGCCGGTGTCCTCGTCGATCTTCTGCCACAGACCGGTCACGGCTGGATCCGCGGTGGCGGCGTTGACGGCAAAAAGCAGCGCCACGGCCGCCAATGCGAATACTCGGATATGCGCGATCATCGGGACTCCGTTTCTTACTCTCTGACCGAATCGAAATAATACCCTTGGTGCCGCAGAAATACTCGCGCCACAATGAGGAGATTTAACGACGTCTTTTCGACGATCCGCCGGTCATCCGCCGGCCGAAAGTTCCGCTTTTTCAATCACTTGGCGAGGCAGCCCCATTAGCCGTGCCGGCCAGTGCATCGCCGTCGCGCCGCTCCGCCTGCAAGTCCGCCAGAATCTGCGCGACGATCTCGCGTGGCCGCGGCGCAATCGAAACGACCACCGGATTTTCGTCGGGGCCCGGCTCTTCAAGCGCCTCGAACTGACTTTTCAGCAAACTTGCCGGCATGAAATGCTCGTGGCGCGTGGCGACGCGGCGGGAGATCAGGCCGAGATCGCCCTTCAAATACACGAGCCGTACGTCGGGCCTGTTGCCGATGATGACGGCGCGGTAGCGGCGTTTGAGCGCCGAACAAGCAATCACGACATGGGCGCGCGCGAGCCGCGCCTGATCGACGAAGTCGGCGATGGCGATGAGCCACGGCGCGCGATCTTCGTCAGTCAGCGGGATGCCGGCATGCATTTTGTCGATGTTGCGGGCTGGGTGAAACCAGTCGCCGTCCTCGAAATCCCAACGCAACGCCAGCGCAAGCTGACTGCCGATTGTGGACTTTCCGCTTCCCGAAACCCCCATGACCACGAGTACCGAAGGCGCCACCGCGGCCTCGATGAAACTGGTCCGCTGCTCCGCAACCACCTCCACGTCTGCCTGCGCCATATCCATATTCAAGCTCCACTCACGGCGCTCATGCGATCGGCCGCCATTGCTGCCCACTCCGCAAAAACAGACGCTGCGCCGCGTCCGGCCCGTCGCTGCCCGTTTTGTAGGTGTACAGATCGCGTCCGCCCGCCTCGCGCCAGGCTTTGAGAATAGGATCGACGGCGCGCCACCCGGCCTCAATGTCGATGGCGCGCTGAAACAGCATCTGATCGGCAGTCATGCAGTCGTAAATCAGGGTTTCGTAGCCGGTCGACGGCGCGGCGGCGAAATAGTCCTCGTATTTGAAATTCATCCGCACGTTTTCAATGCGGATTTCTGGACCGGGGATCTTGGCGTTGAAATGCAGCGCCGCGCCCTCGTCGGGTTGGATGCGCAGCACCAGAAGATTCTGCGCCAGGTTTTCGACCGGCATGTCGCGAAACAGCGCGAGCGGCGCGCTTCGAAATCTGATGGCGATCTCGGTCTTGCGCGCGCCGAGCGCCTTGCCGGTGCGCAGATAGAACGGCACGCCGGCCCAGCGCCAATTATCGAGTGCGAGCCGCATGGCGACATAGGTTTCGGTGACGCTCTGCGGTGCGACGCCGGCCGCGGCGCGGTAGTCGGAGACGTCTTTGCCGTTGACGCGGCCGGCAACATACTGGCCACGCACCACGTCAGTGAAAACCTTGTCTTGCGTCAGTGGCTGGACCGCCTCGATCGCCTTGAGCTTTTCGGTGCGCACCGCGGAGGCCTCGAAACAGGTCGGCGGCTCCATGGCGGTCAGCGCCAAAAGCTGAAACAGATGATTGGGCACCATGTCGCGCAGCGCGCCGGTGTGGTCGTAGAGCTTGCCGCGGTTCTCCACTGTGACCGTCTCGGCCACCGTAATCTGCACATGATCGATATGGTGCCGGTTCCAGATCGGCTCGAACATGCCGTTGGCAAACCGCAACACCATGATGTTCTGGACTGTCTCCTTGCCGAGATAGTGATCGATCCGATAAATCTGATGCTCAGCGAAGGCGTGCAGCAGCTCAGCATTCAACGCGCAGGCCGACTTGAGATTGAAGCCGAACGGTTTTTCGATGATGAGCCGTCGCCAGCAGCCGCTTTCCGCGGCAAGGTCGGTCTCGCCAAGATGGCGCGCGACGGGAGCGAACAATTCCGGCGGCGTCGCGAGATAAAACAGGGCATTGCCCCGCGTGCCTGCGCTGCGGCCGAGTTCGGCGAGCTGAGCTTTAAGTTGATCGTAGGTCGCGAGGTCGTCGAAATCGCCGCGCACATAGCGGCAATGGCGAAGCAGCGCATCGACCGTCTTCGCCTCGACGTCATCGGTGGCGAATTCCTTGAGCGCCGCACGCATGCGATCGCGGAATTCGTCGCCGGACCATTCCGCGCGCGCCACGCCGACGAGCGCGAAGCCATCGGGCAACAGCTTGCCGGCCGCAAGATTATAGAGCGCGGGAAACAGCAGCCGCTTGGTGAGATCGCCGGCTGCGCCGAAGATGACGAAGGCGCAAGGATCGGCAGGACGCGGCGCTTGTCGAGTTGCGGCAGCGATGCCGGGCGCGGCGACGTCCATGCTCAGGACCCTTTCGCTTCGACGTGTCCCCCAAAGCCTTTGCGCATCGCCGACAATAGCCGGTCGGCAAAGCCGTGATCGTCGCGCGAGCGGAAGCGCGCGTAGAGCGCAGCCGAGAGCACGTTCGCCGGCACCGCCTCCTCGATCGCCGCCATCACGGTCCAGCGGCCCTCGCCCGAGTCCGCGACCACGCCGGTGTATCCTTCAAGCTTCGGATCGCCCGCCAGCGCGATCGCGGTGAGATCCAATAGCCATGACGAAATCACGCTACCGCGCCGCCACACCTCGGCGATGTCGGCGACATCGAGATCGTAGCGTTCGTCCGGCGGCCGCGCGTCGGAGGTGGCGCCTTTGAGAATGGCGAAGCCCTCCGCATAAGCCTGCATCATGCCGTACTCGATGCCGTTGTGGATCATCTTGACGAAATGGCCGGCGCCGCACGGGCCGCAATACATGTAGCCCTGTTCCGGGCGCGGATCGCGTCCGTCGCGGCCGGCAGTGTGCTCGATGTTGCCGAGGCCAGGCGCAAGCGCGGAGAAAATCGGATCGAGATGATCGACGATCTTTTTATCGCCGCCGATCATCAGACAATAACCGCGATCAAGACCCCACACGCCCCCGCTGGTGCCGGAATCGACGTAATTGATGCCCTTCTCCTTCAGCGAGCGGGCGCGGCGTACATCGTCCTTGTAGAAGCTGTTGCCGCCGTCGATGACAATGTCGCCGGATTGCAGCACACCGCGCAGTTCGTTCACCGCATCCTCGGTCGCTTCGCCAGCCGGCAGCATCAGCCAGATGGCGCGCGGAGTGCTGAGCTTTGCCGCCAAATCCTTGAGGCCGCTGCTGGCGACAGCGCCCGTTTTGGCGAGCGCCGTTACCGCATCGGCACTGCGGTCATAGACGACGCACGAATGACCGTGGCGCTGCAGGCGCTGCACGATGTTACCGCCCATACGGCCGAGACCAACGACACCGAGCTGCATACGCCTACCTCATCGCAACGCTGCCTGGGTTGCCGCGCTGAGCGCGGCGATACTGGCATCAAGATCATGGGACAGGTGCGCGCGCAGCACGCGGCGGCCGCGCTCCGCCAGCACGCTGAGATCGCCGCGCGCCTGCGCGGCCTCGATCACGCCGAAGCTCGCCTTGCGGCCTGGAATCTTTACGTCCTCGGCTGCGTCGGCGGTGATTTGCAGAAACACGCCGGAATTAGGCCCGCCCTTGTAGGCCTGGCCGGTCGAGTGCAGATAGCGCGGACCGAATTGCAGGCAGGTGGCGACCCGCTTGCCGTCGCGAACCTCCGTGCGCAGCTTTTGCAGCGTGCGGATGTGGGCGTCGCTGCGTTCGAGATAGGCCAACACAGCAAAATAATCGCCGGCGTGCAGGCGGCCGAATTGCGCGCGCAGCCAACTTTCCAGCGTGGAATTGGCGCCGGCCTGCCGCAACGCCTGGGCGTTGCGCTCGTCGGTGTAGAGCGCGATGCCGTTTTGCTTGAACACCGGCTTGTCGGCGGCGAGCGTGCCGCTCTTCTCGTAAGCATCGGTCAACTCGCGCGCCGCGACTTTGGCGGCCTCTACGTCCGGCTGATCGAACGGATTGATGCTGATGATCGCGCCCGCCACAGCGGTCGCCATTTCCAAGCGGAAGAATTCCTGTCCCAGATTTTTCTTCGATGTGACACCGATCCGCACCACCGGCTGTCCGGCTTTTTCCAGCGCATCGATGGCTTTGTCCTGGGCGATATCGGGTTGCACGGTATCGCGGACATAGATGAACAACCGGTGCCCATCGTAAACCGAAGGCGGGCCGAGCGGCTCATCGGCGATCGGGATAACGCCCTTGCCGTGCTTGCCGGTCGACTCCGCAAAAAGCTGCTCAGCCCAAGCGCCGAACGATTCGAGCCCCGGCGAAGAAACAATTGTGACCTTGTCGCGGCCCGCCAGCGCCAGAACGCCGATGACGACGCCCAGCTCAACGCCGGGGTTTTGCGCCGGCGGCACTTCGGGCCCGCATGAGCGCGCCATAAGGCGCGCGGATTCCAGAAAGGCGCGCACGTCGTGACCGGTTGCGGCGAGCGGTACGGTGCCGAACGCGGACAACACCGAGTAGCGTCCGCCGATACTGGGAATGCCGTGAAACACCCGGTGAAAGCCGGCCTTGGTTGCGTGCTTTTCCAGCGCGGAGCCGGGGTCGGTGATGGCGACGAAATGGCGCGCCGCATCCTTGGCGCCGATGACATCGGCCGCTTTCTCGAAAAAATAGTCCATCAGCACATTCGGTTCGAGCGTCGTGCCGGATTTACTCGACGCGATGAACAGCGTGCGCGCCAGATCTATTTTTTGCTCGAAGCTTTTCAACTGCGCCGGATCGGTGGAGTCGAGCACGTGCAGCTTCGGAAAGCCGGGCGCCGAGCCGAGCGTCTTGCCCAGCACTTCCGGACCGAGGCTTGAGCCGCCCATGCCAAGCAGCAGCACATCGCGGAAGCCTTGGGCCTTCACCTCGGCGGCGAACTCGTGCAGGCTTGGCATGTCGCGCAACTGCGCATCGATCACGTCGAGCCAGCCGAGCCAATCCGCCTCACCGTTTCCAGTCCAGAGCGTAGCGTCCTCGTCCCACAAGCGGCGGATGTTGCCCTTTGTGCGCCACGCCTCCGTGGCTTCGCCAACTGCTTTCTTGAGCGCCGCGGGCAACGCGACGCCCTGGCCGTCAAGCGCCTCGCCCAACATGCGGCTGCGCTTCTCGGCGAGCGCACCATGGAGCTTGTCGAATGAATCGCAGAACAGCGTTACGCCGTCCGCTTCAAGCGCGGCCGTGACCGCATCGAGCGAGACGCCGGCGCGATCGAGTGCCGCCAACGTCTGTTCCGCAGCACCGACATCCGCCGTCACCGTATCGCGCACCGTTCCGTGGTCGCGGAATGCGTCCATGGTCTTTTCCGGCATGGTGTTGACGGTTTCGGGACCGATCAATTCGTCGACGTAGAGCACGTCGCTGTAAGCCGGATTTTTCGTACCGGTCGAGGCCCACAACAACTGCTGCGGGCGCGCGCCGTGTTTCTTCAGGCGCTCCCAGCGCTCGCCGGCAAACAGCCGCTGCCAGTCCCAGTAGGCGAGCTTGGCGTTGGCGATCGCGGCCTTGCCGCGCAAGGCTTCGAGCCGGCCGCGCTCAGCCGCATTCGGCGCGCGCGCGGCGGCCTCGTCCAGCAGCTTGTCGACCGCGGTGTCGATGCGGCTGACAAAGAAGCTCGCCACACTGGCGATGCGATCGATCGGCTTGCCGGCCGCGACCCGCTGCTCAAGCGCGCTCAAATAAGCTTCGACCACGTCGACGTAGCGGCTTTGCGAGAACAACAGCGTGATGTTGATGTTGAGCCCTTCGGCGAGCAGTTGATGAATCGCCGGAATACCGGCCTTGGTGGCCGGCACCTTGATGAAGATATTCGGCCGCGCCACGGCCGCCCACAGCCGCCGCGCTTCGTCCATCGTGGCGTGCGTGTCCATCGCCAGATAGGGCGACACTTCGAGGCTGACATAACCGTGCCGTCCCTCGGTCCGATCGTAGAGCGGGCGCAGCATGTCGGCGGCGGCGGCAATATCGGCGGTGGTAAGGCGTTCGTAGATCGTGCTCACCGACGCGCCGTTTTCGCCGACCATGCGGGCGATCTCGGAGTCATAGGTACCCGTCTCGCCGATCGCCTTCTCAAAAATTGACGGGTTCGACGTGATGCCGGCGAGACCGTCTTGGTCGATCAGTTGTTGGAGATGGCCGTTCTGAATGATTTCGCGCGACAGAAAGTCGAGCCAGACGGCCTCGCCCTTTTCTGCAAGCGCCCGTAATGGGTTCATGGCTGTTTCCATTTTGCGATCTGCGCCTTGGCGGCCGCAACGACATTATCCACAGTAAAACCGAAAGCGTTCGTCAGATCCTTGATCGGCGCCGACGCGCCGAAGTGATCCAATCCGACCATGGCGCCGTCGGCGCCCACATAGCGCTCCCAGCCGCGCGTCGAGCCGGCCTCGACCGAGACACGCGCCTTGACGGCCTGCGGCAGCACGCTTTGCCGATACGCTTCATCCTGCCGATCGAACAATTGCCAGCACGGCAGGCTGACGACACGCGCCGCGATATTCTGGCCGGCGAGACTTTCGGCGGCCGCCACGCACAACGCCAGTTCGCTGCCGGTGCCGATCAGGATCACATCGGGCCGGGCATTCGGCGCATCCGACAAAATATAGCCGCCGCGCGCCAGTCCCGATGCCGCAGCGTAGCGGGTGCGGTCGAGCGTGGGAAGCGGCTGGCGGCTGAGGATAAGACAGGCCGGCGCGTCATTCAGCCCGGCGATGACCCGCCAGGCTTCGACCACTTCATTGGCGTCGGCGGGCCGCATCACGATCATCCCGGGAACGGAACGCAGCCCGATCAGTTGCTCGACCGGCTGATGGGTTGGCCCGTCCTCGCCTAGTCCAATCGAGTCATGAGTGTAGATGTAGATGACCGGCAGACGCATCATGGCGGCAAGCCGCATCGGCGGCCGCATGTAGTCAGAGAAGATTAAAAAGCTTGAACCGAACGGACGCAGTCCCTCGACCGCCAACCCGTTTAGCACCGCCCCCATGGCATTTTCGCGAATGCCGAAATTGAGATTACGGCCCACATATTCGCCCGGCTCGAACTCGCCGGCGGATTCAAATTTCAGCGTCGTCTTGGTCGAGGCGGCGAGATCGGCGGCGCCGCCGATCAGCCACGGATAATGCTGCGCGATAGCATTCTCGACCTTGCCGGAGGATTCGCGCGTGGCGAGGCCTTTGGCGTCAGCCGTAAATTCCGGCAAATCCTGATCCCAGTGCGGCGGCAGCGCGCGCGCCTGCATGGCACGCAAGCGCGCGGCAAGCTCGGGATTGCCGTCGCAATATGCGGCGAATTTTTCATTCCATTGCGCGCGCGCCCGGTGTCCGCGTTCGCCGATGCCGGCGGCAAAATGCTCGTAAACGCCATCGGGCACCAGAAACGACGAATCCTCCGGCCAGTCATAGGCGCGCTTGGCGAGACGGATTTCGTCCACGCCGAGCGGTTCGCCGTGCGCGGCGCTGGTGTCCTGCTTGTGCGGGGCGCCGAACGCGATGTGGCTGTCGACGATGATCAATGTCGGCCGGTCGCTGGTGCGGCGAAACTGCTTAAGCTCTTCGGCAATCGCCTCGGTATCGTTGGCGTCGGCGACATGGACCACATTCCAGCGGTAGGCGCGAAACCGCGCCGCGACGTTCTCGGTGAACGTGATGCCAGTGCCGCCATCGATGGTGATGCGATTGTTGTCGTAGATCCAGCACAGGTTCGACAGCTGCAGATGGCCAGCGAGCGAGGCTCCTTCGCTGGCGACGCCTTCCATCAAGTCGCCGTCGCTGCAGAATGTGTAAACTTTGAAGTCGAACACCGAAAAATCCGGCCGATTGAACCGGCTCGCGAGCCAGCGCCCGCCGATCGCCATGCCGACGCTGTTGCCGCAGCCCTGCCCCAAAGGTCCGGTCGTGGTTTCGATACCCGGCGTGTGGCCGTATTCCGGATGGCCCGGGCAGCGGCTGCCGAGCTGGCGAAACTGCCTGATGTCATCGAGGCTTACCGCCGGGCGACCGCCATCGGCCGGATCGCGGACCCGCGCCAGATGCAACAGTGCGTAAAGCAGCATCGAGGCATGGCCGTTCGACAGCACGAAGCGGTCGCGATTGAGCCATTTGGGATCGTCGCAGTCGTAGGTCAGCGCCTCCTGCCATAGCGTATAACCCACCGGTGCCAGCGCCATGGGCGTGCCCGGATGACCGGAATTCGCCTTTTGCACCGCATCCATCGCCAAAGTGCGAATGGTGTCGATGCTCAGGCCGTCAAGGCGTGCGCTCTCATCCACTCGGCCGGGGGCGGCATTGTGCGATTCGCGTCTACGTAAATTCGGTGTGGCCACGAAACCCATCCGTGCTGTTGAAAGTCCTCCCCGCGGATCAACTCGCCGCGTGGGGGTGAGGTTCCAAACCCCCTCCGGCAGACGTCCCGGGGGCGGGACGCATTCCTCTAAGCCGGATATAATAATGGTTCGACAGCGCTTTGAGGCTCATTGTCATGATTCGATCGCGCCCGGCCCGAATGCGCCTACGAATGCTCTTGGCGATCGGGGCGATGCTTTTGGCCGCGCTCGGCGTCGCGCCGGCTGGCGCGGCCGAAGGCCCGGCAAAGCGCGCCGTCGTGCTCGATGTCAACGGCATCATCGGGCCCGCCATGGCTGATTATATCGTGCGCGAGATCAGGACAGCAGCGCCGTCCGACACCGGCCTCGTCGTCCTGCGCGTAAACACGCCGGGCGGTCTCGATAGCTCGATGCGGCAGATTATCAGCGCCATCCTGGCGTCGCCCGTTCCGGTTGCTACCTATGTGGCGCCGAGCGGCGCGCGCGCCGCGAGCGCCGGCACCTACATCGCCTATGCGAGCGCGATTGCCGCCATGGCGCCCGGTACCAATATGGGCGCCGCGACGCCGGTGCAGTTGGGCGGCTCGCTGTTGCCGGGCGGTTCAGATCAAAATTCGAAGGCCAAGGGCGGTACGACCGCAGACACTGAAACGCGCAAGATCATCAACGACGCCATCGCCTATATTCGCGGCCTCGCTACGCTGAACAACCGCAACGCCGATTGGGCCGCCGACGCGGTCCGCTCCGCCGTCAGCGTGCCGGCCAGCGAAGCGCTGTCGCTGCACGTCATCGACGCCGTGGCAACCGATGTGCCGGATCTCCTTCGCCAGATCGACGGCAAGACCGTGACGGTCAACGGCAAATCTGAGCGGCTCGCGACCGCCGGGCTAAACATCGTGGATGTGCCGCAGGACTGGCGCACGGAGCTCCTTGGGTTGATCACCAATCCGGATGTTGCCTTTATCCTGATGCTGATCGGCATCTACGGGCTCATTCTCGAATTCTTCAATCCGGGCGCGGTCGCACCGGGACTGGTCGGCACCATTTCGCTCCTGATCGCGCTCTACGCACTCGCCTTCATTCCAATCAATTATGCGGGCGTGGCGCTGGTCATCGTCGGCATCGGACTGATGCTGGCCGAAATTCACATCGGCGCGTTCGGCACGCTCGGCGTCGGCGGCATCGCCGCGTTCGTCATCGGCGCACTCTTGATGTTTCCGGAGCGTGGCACGGGCTTCACGCTGTCGTGGGGCGTCGTGATCGGCGCCGCGCTTGGTAGCGCCGGCCTTATCCTGTTGGCGCTCGCTACGCTGTTGCGTTCGCGCAAGCGGCCAGTCGTCACCGGCAGCGAAGCGCTGATCGGCGCCGAAGGCGAAGCCGTGTCCTGGGACGGCGACGAAGGCCGCGTGCGCGTGCAGGGCGAAATCTGGCGGGCACGCGCCGACGCGCCGCTCGCGGCCGGCAAGCGCATCAAGGTTCTCAAGCGTGATGGACTAATTCTGTGCGTTGAAGCGACGTGACCCGTCCAGGTATTGTTTCCCGAGGAGCACCCCATGTTTTTCGCAGCCGTCACCGTCATCGTCATTCTGATTTTGATATTTCTTTACGCTTCGATCAAAATCCTGCGCGAATACGAGCGCGGCGTCATCTTTACGCTCGGCCGTTTCACCGGCACCAAAGGCCCGGGGCTCATTCTGCTCTACCCGTTCATTCAGCAGATGGTTCGCGTCGATCTGCGCGTCATGGTCGACGAGGTGCCGCCGCAGGACGTGATCTCGCGCGATAACGTCTCGGTCAAAGTCAGCGCCGTGATCTATTTCCGGGTCGTCGACCCCGAAAAGGCGATCATCCAGGTCAGCAATTACCTCGCCGCCACGAGCCAGTTCGCCCAGACCACGCTGCGCTGGGTTTTGGGCAAGCACGATCTCGACCAGATGCTGGGCGAGCGCGACAAGCTCAATGCCGACATTCAGGACGTGCTCGACAAGCAGACCGAAGGCTGGGGAATCAAGGTCTCCAACGTTGAACTAAAGCGCATCGATCTCGACGAAAGCATGGTGCGCGCCATAGCCCGTCAGGCCGAGGCCGAACGCGAGCGCCGCGCCAAGATCATCAACGCCGAAGGCGAGTTTCAGGCCTCGCAGAAGCTGCTTGAGGCCGCTCAGGTGCTTGCGCCGGTGCCGCAAGCCATGCAATTGCGCTACCTCAAGGCGCTGTTCGACATCGCCGGCGATCGCACCTCGACCATCGTGTTCCCGCTGCCAATGGATCTGTTGGAAGCCTTTATGCCCAATGCGACGCGGAATTCATCTGAACCGCATACTTGAAATGCGTACGCATAACCGAAGCCACGGGCAACATGAGACAAGACAAGCGGGCCAAGTTCCTCGACTGGGCTGCGCTTCGTCTCTCGACCGCCAGGCAACTCGATGGTCTGTGGGTCGGGATAGCCTTCGCCGGCGAAGCGGCGGAGCCCATTTTTCGTCGTGTCGAAGACGCGCTTTTACTCATTAAAGAAAATGATCGGCTTCGGTACAGTCGTCTCATCCGCGATCTTGAACGCGTATGGGTCCGAGACCTTCCGGGAGCGCTCGGTACCTTTAGTCGTCTCTGCCCAGGTTGGGTAGGCGGTTTGGCGAAGTCGGGCCCGTAGATTTTTCTGGACATCGGAATCGGGGTTCGATTCAAGGATT
>Ga0208849_1000032_pt1 | contig 141507 bp, 129 predicted proteins | sample NGESurdeep072012_10_FD_184470 | JGI IMG/M metagenome (GOLD analysis project Ga0208849, IMG submission 184470) | Arctic peat soil microbial communities from Barrow, Alaska - NGEE Surface sample 53-3 deep-072012 (SPAdes) | ecosystem: Environmental > Terrestrial > Soil > Wetlands > Peat ... | reverse complement strand
CCTTGGTCCTCAGCCTCTCTGGCAAAAAAGCGGTGCTCAAAACACCGCCCAGGACAACTATGCCTTGACAAAGCCTTCTCTCTTATCGAGGGGCACCCTCGGCGTAAGTGGTTCCAACAGAAATCAACGCCCACGGCGTGGACGATGCTGACAAAATTGGGCCAACGACGAACGACCAATGACCAACGACTGACTTATGTCACGCTACATCTCATTCCGCGATTTTGATTGGGTGCTGCTGATCTTCGTGCTGCTCATCTGCGGCCTTGGGGTGCTCGAAATCCGTAGCGCTACCATGCATACGAAATTCGCGGGCGCACACATCAAACAAATCTACTGGATCGTGGGTGGCATCGGCGGCATGTTCTTGATGAGCCTTTTGAATTATCAATTGCTTCTTGACCGCGTGCACTGGATGTATATCGCGTCGGTGGCATCGCTGCTGACAGTTCTGATTTTTGGGCAAAAGTATCTGGGCGCGCGTCGCTGGGTCAAAATGCCTGGAGGCCAGCACTTCCAGCCATCCGAATGGGTGAAGCTCGTCCTTATTCTTGCCGTGGCAAAATATTTCGCCAGCCTCCAGGAACGCGAGCTTTCCTGGTCAGATTTTATGAAGGCTGGCGCCATCGTCGCCATCCCGATGCTCATGGTTCTCAGGCAACCGGACCTGGGAACGGCCCTCACTTACATTCCAATCGGAGTTATGGGCCTGTTTTTAGGCGGAGCTCGTTGGAAGCAGGCACTGGTTGTCCTGCTCCTGGCTGGTTCCATGATGCCTCTTGCCTGGCATGTGCTTAAGCCTTTTCAACGGGACCGCCTTACGAGCTTTATGCAGCCGGACGCCGATAAGCAAGGGTCCGGGTACCAGGTTATACAATCTCTTATAGCGGTAGGTTCCGGCGGGATTTGGGGCAGCACCAACGGCTCGCAGACTCATCTGGATTACTTGCCGGTTCCGCAAACGGACTTTATATTTGCGGCGTTCGCCGAGGAACACGGGTTTATAGGTGCTTTAACCGTTCTGCTGCTATACTTTGTAGTGCTGATGCGTTTGACCCAGAACGCGCAAACAGCGCCCGACCGCGCTGGCACGTTTGTGGTAATGGGTGTGGTAGCTGTGCTTAGCTTCCATATCCTGGTCAATGTCGGTATGGTGGTCGGTTTTATGCCGGTCACCGGAATACCCTTGCCATTAATGAGTTATGGCGGGTCTTCTGTCCTGTTTATGTTTTTGGCGCTGGGTATGGTTATGAACGTTCGCATGCGCCGCTTCGTGAACTGATGCAGGATCAGAAAGGCAAGGAGTTTGCCGCGCCAGCCAGGCGCGAAAATATTTGCTACAAGCACTTGGTTTGAAAAATTAAAGATAACGACGGTCCTCACGTTAAGAGGACACTCACCCGGCCAGAACAGCAGTTAGAAGCCGGGCAGGATTGAAGCTAAGGCGCTGCCGGGCGGGTAAACGGCCCCCTCTAATTATAGGGATTCCGATTTCTATAATTTGGAGAGAGCAGGTCACAACCCCGGTTGAGCGCAACGCTATAAGTGCAAAAGATTCTCAGGCTTGCGCAGCGGATCGGGTTACGGGGTCCACACCGTAGTCAATGCCGCGTCTCGCGCCGACCTACCATCGCGGCACTCGATCCTCCCAATTCTGCTGCCTCTCACCCGGTGATCACTGCGTCGTCGTAACCGCGCAGCCCGGAGTTTTACATGTCAAAAGAATTGTTTGTGTCTTCCACGCCTCACGAAACCAAGGTGGGGGTCGTCGAAGACGATCTGCTCGCCGAAATTTACCTCGAGCGCGAGAACGAATACACACTGGCTGGATCCATCTACAAAGGCCGTGTCACGCGGGTGCTTCCCGGAATGCAATCTGCATTCGTGGACATCGGTTTGGAACGCGACGCTTTCCTGTATGTCTCCGACTTCATGGAACTGGCTGAAGCCGAGGAAGTGGATGAGATTCCCACTAACCGTTCATTTCAAGAACCACGGGACTCCGGTCATCAGCGCGAATCGCACCATCCCGCGGAGGTCCGGCCTGCTATTACTGATTTCAATGCCACTGAAAAGTTGGCCGACGATTCTTCGCGGTTGGCCGGCGCCCCCGGTCTCGCTGGCGAAAACGCCACCGACCAGGATAGAAACGATCAAGGGGAAAAGGACAACCGTGGCGGAGTTCGTGGCCGGCGGCGGCGCCGCGGCCGGCGCGGCGAGCGCATGCCCGATTCCAAGTTTGCCCACCCCGGTTCCGAAGCCTCCGTTGCCGAGCGTCCTGCATCCGATCCTGTTGAGGCGCCTCGTTCAGAAAGAAGCTCAGAAAGAAGTCCGGAAAGAACCCAGCGCCCACAGCGTTCGGACTACGGCCCCCCTCCTGGATATCAGCCCATTTTGCTTCCGGGAGAATCCATCTCCAAATATCGGGGGCTCGCGCATTCCCAACCTTCGGCACGGCAGCAATCATCAACACAGAATTCCGCAAGTTCGCAATCCGAAGAACCAATTCTGGCGATTGCAAAAACTTTCCCAGAAGACGAGCCGCTATTTGTAAAGTCGGCGTCCGCATCGAATTCGATCGAGAAGCAGGCATCCGCGCCGGTGCCTCCGGTCGGCGAAATCCCAAACGAACCGCCATCCACTGATTCCGCAGAACCGACTCTCGATATCGCGACTTCCGAATGGGATCGTGAGCAGAAGCGCCGCCACGAACTAAACGTCGCTTCCGTATTTGGCACAGCGCCGGGGGCAAGCCGGGAACAGCCACTCTCCCTGAGGCCCGGAGGAACACTGGAAGAGGAACAGGTCGAAGAAGAAGAGATCGAAGAGGAAGAAGCCGATCTCGCCGACTACGTGGAAGATCTCGAAGAAGACGCCGCCTTCGAGGAAATGGAAGAGGAGACCAGCGAGGCTGGCGCCTACCATTCGGCCGAGACGCAACAGATCGCTGCGGCGGCCGATCCGGCAACGGAACAGACGTTTTTTTCGGCTTCGGAAGCGGTCGAATCAGAAATCCCCGAAGCCGAAGCTGATACTGAAGCCGAGCACGAAGAGAAGGAGGCCGAAGACGCGGCGATCGAAGAGGCCCAGGCCGAGGCCGAAGCCATTCTCGACGCAGAAGCGCGCGGAGACGGGACTGTTGACGCGCAAGCCGAAGTCAGAGCACCCGCCGCAACTGCGCCCTACACGCAACGCGCTCCCCGTCCTTCTTATGACCGGAGTCACGACCGTGGCAATCAGCGTGGCCGCCGTAGCGGCGGAAGAAACTTCCGAAAGCGCGAGAACCAGAATGTTCCCTTGATTAGCGACCTGCTCAAAGAAGGTCAGGAAATCCTGGTGCAGATCGCCAAAGAGCCCATAGGAAAGAAAGGCGCACGCATTACCAGCCATATCGCCCTGCCGGGCCGCTTTCTCGTTTACATGCCCACGGTGAACCACACCGGAGTCTCGCGCAAAATTTCGTCGGAAGAAGAACGGCAGCGGCTCAAGCGAATCATTCTCAGTGAGCGCGAAAACGGGCATGGCGGCTTCATTGTCCGCACCGCCGCACAAGGCGCGCCGGAAGAAGATTTGCGAGCCGACATCCGTTTCCTCAAAGGCCTCTGGGCCGAAATCAAAACTCGCGCCGAAAACGGCAAATCTCCCACGCTGATTTATCACGATCTCAACGTCGTCGAGCGCGTGCTGCGCGATCAGGTCAGCTCCGATTTTTCCGCCATCTGGGTGGATACCGAGCAGGAATACGAACGCATCCTGCGCTTCGCCAACCGCTTCCAGCCCGGATTAATTCGCCGTGTGAAGCTCTACACCAAAGAGGTTCCGCTCTACGAGCAATTCGGACTGACCGAAGAAATTAACAAAGCCCTCAAATCAAAAGTCTGGCTGAAGAGCGGCGGATACATCGTCATCAATCAGACCGAAGCCCTGGTCGCCATTGACGTCAATACCGGTAAATATGTCGGCAAAACTCAGCGCCTCGAAGACACCATCGTCAAAACCAACGTGGATGCCATCAAGGAAATCGTGCGGCAAATTCGCTTGCGCGATTTGGGCGGAATCATCATCATTGACTTCATTGACATGGACGAGCGCCGCAACCGTCAGAAAGTCATGCAGGCGCTGGAAGAAGCGCTGCGAGGCGACCGCGCGCCATCAAAAGTTCTTCAGTTTAACGACTTCGGACTCGTAGCCATCACTCGCAAACGTGTGAAGCAATCGCTCGAACGCACGATTGGATCGCCTTGCCCGTATTGCGAATCTACCGGATTTGTAAAGTCCATCCCGACCGTCTGCAATGACATTTACATCGAGATGCGCAAAATGGCCAAGCACCTCGACCACGCCGACGCCATGTTGCGCGTGAATCCCGAAGTGGCCAAAGCCCTAAAAGCCAATAACGGCAAAGCCCTTTCGGAGATGGAAGAGTTGACAAAAAAGACGGTCATCGTCAAAAGCGATCCGGCCCTGCATCAGGAGCAATTCGACATTAATTGACGGAACTCACCGGAGAGCGGCACTTTCCGGAGCGATTCCAGCCGGAGTGGGTGAGAGATCGCGACAACAGGACGAAGATTGGGACTTTTAGGCTCCTCACCTCGGCCCTTGCCTTTCACAACTGGCTAACGTCCAACCTCAAGCAGGACTAGCGCTTGCGGGCCGACGATAGATCTGGGATGAAATGTACCCGTCCGCTACCGCCTATCGGCTTCACCTTAACTGCAATAACTTGCATACTGTCAATCACCTACAGCAATTTTTGTCTTGCGTAACCAACCCGATTTGGGTATGCTTCCGGAGCGTTACCAAAGTTCCGAAAGGTTTAATTATGCGCATCCCTCGACCTCTCACCATACTTTCACTTTCTTTCGCTCTGCTTGTCTTTTGCAGCGCTGCGTTCGCGGACAGTTCATTTGACTTTTCGACCGACGGAAATATCAATGCCACGAGCGTCACCTTTAACGGTACCGCGGGGGCATCGATCACCCTTAACGGCTTCAGTAACACTGCCAGTACAACATCTACTTTTCCCACCGACCTTTGGTATAAGAATGAAGGCGCGGGTGAGACTGGTATAGGCCTGAAGGATGACCCGACAGGAGAAAACGAAATAGCTGGAACTAACTTCGTCGAGTTCACCGACAAGGGAATCACTTCCATCACGCTGGGTTCTGTGCAGAGCGGAGAAAAATATGCTCTCTACGGCTCCAATACTCTCGGCATATTGGGAACGCATCTCATTGCCAGCGGTAGCGGCAGCGACGTAACAATTTCGGGGCTCGTAGGACTCGACAGCGGCTATACCTATCTTTCATTGATTGACCTTGACCCGGGGACTGGCAAGACGTCAGGGAATATTCTGCTCGCGAATGCTACCTACGCTCCGGTGCCGGTGCCAGAGCCAGGCACCACGACGTTGCTAATGACACTCGGCGTCGTCGGTCTCTTGGCATTTGGCCGCCGCAAGCTGGGGAAATTAGCAGCCTAAGATAGTAGAGCCAATTCAAAAGCCGTCCCCCAAAAGGGACGGCTTTTTCATGCCCGCCAGACGCTAAACTCTGAACATTCGGCGTAGAGAGAGCCGCACTCGCGCCGTCTCCATCCCCGTTCTCAAGCCACAGAACAGCGGGTGGAACCCGCACAGATTCCCATTAGCCCATCATGTTTGTGTGTTCGGGCTGAATCTTATACGTCACTCGCACTTCTCCTGCCTGCCCGTATGGATATTTATCCACTCCAAGATATTTCTTGGCCAGCTTGTCTATCAGGGCGTCGGAGCCTTCCTCGGTGATTTCAACCACCCGGCCGCGGATTTCGAGATAACGATACGGATTGTCAGGATCAATGATGGCCAAAGAAACGCGAGGGTCGCGGCGAACATTGCGGTCCTTCTGTCGTCCCTTCGCGGAATTGAAAATCACGTAATCGCCGTCAAGGTCGCACCATACGGGCGTCACCTGCGGGCGGCCGTCGGGCATTAAAGTCGCCAGGCTGGCAAACGCACGTTTGCTGAAAAGATCGCGATACTTGTCTGGAATTGCGTCGGACATGTTTATCCTCCGGAAATAGTAAACCGATTATAGATGCAATCGTGCGAAACAACAGCGTTACAAGAAGTCGAGTAATCGGGCACTTCGTCTTAATTTATTTGCTGAAGTCATCCTGAGCTTGCGAAGGATCTTGCGCGGATCGGGTGTATCATCCCCGACGCAATTCTGCCGCTGCGCGCGAGATCCTTCGGCACTGAAGTGCCTCAGGATGACGCCGGCTTGGTGATTTGCTGAAACTGGGCCATTACAAAAACTCTACAAACGAATCTTCTACGTCTGCGCCTGCGTTGTTGGCGACGCGCGTTGCGTGGCGTTCCACGTTCTTCATTAATCCATCCAGATAATCGCGGGAAGAGGAAATGCCGACCACCCCGAGAGTGGCATGATTCCATAAGCTGCTGGGGTCCAGTTCCGCAACCGCAACGTTGAAGTGAGCACGCAGCCGGTCTTTTAAGCTACGCACGACTTGCCGTTTGTCTTTGAGAGACTGCGCGTGCTCGATGCGTAGTTCGAGGGTGAGGAAAGCGATCAAAGGCGTCGTTGGTCGTTCGTCGTTTGAATTAGACGTTAAATTCCAGAAACGCAGCGGTCGGAGGCTCAAGGTAGCACAAGTGGTGACTTCCTCGGTTGCTCCGCGCGTACTTCCCAAAGGTAAGTTCTACCGCAACCAGTAGTTGATCTTTATAACGATCTCCGAATCTACCGCAGTACCATTGCATGTCGCGGGTTCGTATCTTGACTTCTGAACGGCCTCGAGGCTTGCTCCGTTCAACTCCGGGTTCACGCCGGATACAACTTGAATATTATGTAGCATGCCGTCGGCGGCAATCAGAGCGTAGATCGCCACCGTACCTTGCACAAGGGATTGCCAGTGCGGAGGCGCCTTATAGACTGCGCGGGCAGGATTGGGGCTCATGCAACCTGCCCTTACGGTCGCACCAGGAGGGCGGTCAAAAGCGAATGAGGGAAACTGCGCCGGCGTGCTGAGATCGCTGACTTGCACTTGGGCGAGAACCTTCCCGTCTTCAGAGTAACTTAAAAAATGCGGAAAGAGCTTTGCGCCAATGGGGGTCATATCTCTGTCGAGAAAAGGGAGCTGTCTAACTATTACACCTGCCGACGGGTCGACACATACTTCCCTGTGGTGATTCTCTTGATCACCAATTTCAACACACCTTACTTTCGCACCATTTATCTTCTCGTCGCGGATCTTCTTGACTTTCTCATTCGGCCACCGCGTGAGGGAGCCGTACGAAATGGGATATCGCAGCGCAGAGTGTAACTGATCAACCTGCAAAGGAATAAAATCGGAGCTTCTTTTAAGTGAAATAGTGTTCTTGCCTCCGACGGTTACCTCGCTGTAGCCCGGAAGGCTGATCTCCTCCCGCCACTGGTCAGGGCCATTCCAAAGAAGAAGGAAGGTGCCTTCAATGGGGCTGCCGCTATTGTCCATTCGGATGGACGCTCTCATCTCGAAGGACGGTAGCTCAAAAATATCAGTCCTTCTCTCCGCCTGCTCTACTAGGGCCTTACCCTCCTGATCTAGGTGGTCGGAGGCAGCCACAGCGAGTGGATAGACCGTCAGAAAAAGGAATAAGAGATATTTCATGGAAGCCTAAGTAGGTTTTTAGCAAAACCCGGATGGCGGTGGCACAGTCTGCCAAAGAAAAAAGGGCCAACGACCAAAGACGAACGACCAACGACTGGCTTTTACGCCATCGCTTCCGCTGCGACTCGTTCGAGCACAAATGCTTCGATGATGTCGCCGGCTTTGATGTCGCCGTAGTTCGCGATAGAGATACCACATTCCATGCCATTGCGAACTTCGCTGGCGTCGTCTTTGAAGCGGCGCAGCGATTGAACCTTCCCGGTAAAGACCACGGCATTGTCGCGCAGCAGCCGAACTTCGGAATCGCGTTTGATGGTCCCATCCGTAACCGTGCATCCAGCGATAGTTCCAACTTTCGGAATGCGGAAAGTTTCTTTCACTTGCGCGCGGCCTTGATAAACTTCCTTGATGGTCGGGTCGAGTAAGCCGGTCATGGCACGCTTGATCTCGTCTTGCAATTCGTAAATGATCGAGTGCAGGCGGATATCTACTTTTTCCTGCTCCGCGAGGTCCTGCCCTTTTCGCTCCGGCCGGACGTTGAAGCCAATGATGATCGCGTTCGAGGCTGACGCGAGAAGTACGTCGCTCTCTGTGATTGCGCCTACGCCGCTGCGCAATACTTTCAGGCGAACTTTTTCGTTCGAGAGCTTTCCAAGCAAGTCGGTAAGAACCTCCACTGAGCCGCCCACGTCGCCTTTCAAAATAATATTCAGTTCCTTCATGCCGGCGGTCTTGATTTGTTCGGCCAGGCCTTCCAAAGACACTCGGGAACTCTTCGCCAGGGTGGCTTCGCGGAATTTTTGTTCGCGGTACTCGGAAACTCCGCGAGCCTTGTCGCGATCAGCGACGACCACAAATTGATCGCCTGCCTGAGGAATCGCTTCCATGCCCAGGATTTCCACCGGGGTTGACGGAGGCGCTTCATCGAGTTGTTTTCCGCGGTCATCGAACATGGCGCGTACTTTTCCATAGACGTTTCCGACTACGAAGTTATCGCTGTTGCGCAGTGTCCCGTTCTGGACCAGGACAGTGGCGACGGGACCGCGCCCGCGATCTAGTTTCGCTTCGAGCACCACGCCGGACGCGGGGCGCTCCGGGCTGGCTTTCAGATCTTGCAGGTCCGCTACCAGGCAGATCATTTCCATTAATAGGTTGAGATTAGTTTTTTGTTTCGCGGAGACATCCACGAATACCGTCGTTCCGCCCCACTCTTCGGGCATGAGGCCGCGATCAGCGAGCTGCTTCTTAACGCGATCGGGAAGCGCGTCTGGCTTGTCAATTTTATTTACCGCGACGATGATTGGCACTTCCGCGGCATGAGCGTGATCAATTGCCTCGACGGTCTGCGGCATCACGCCATCGTCAGCGGCGACGACCAGAACAACGATGTCGGTCGCTTTCGCGCCGCGGGAACGCATGCGGGTGAAGGCCTCGTGACCGGGCGTGTCTAAAAATACGATCTGGCGGCCGTAAGCGGGAGATTGCTTGTCATTAATCGTGACTTTGTAGGCGCCGATGTGCTGTGTGATACCGCCAGCTTCGCCTCCGGCAACATCGGTCAGGCGAATGGAATCCAGTAAAGTGGTTTTGCCATGGTCCACGTGGCCCATGATGGTGACCACCGGCGGACGCGGTATGCCTTCCGAAGCAGCTCCTTCTTCACCTTCCGCTGAGTCGGCAGTGTCCTTTGCGGCCTGCTCTTCGAATGTGATCACGTTGGTGTCGGCGCCAAAGAAGCGTGCCATCTCGCTCGCTAGTTCGGTGTCGAGTGTCTGGTTAATCGTGGCAAATACTCCGCGCGCGAGCAACCGGGCGATCAGATCTTTGGCGCGAATCTCAAGCTTTTCGGCAAGGTCTTTGACGCTGATGCCTTCCGTAATCGTGATGCTGCGAGTGATGGGCTGCGGCTCATTCGACAAAGACAATCGAGGAGGAGGCGTGTAGCCCTTCATCGGGCCTTCCTTCACTCCTCGCGGAACATATCGTTGACCCGGCCTGCGGGATGGTGCACCCGGACGAGCGCCAGGCCGTGCGGGACCGGGAGGAAGGCCGGGGCCAACGCCCATGGGACGAGCGCCGGTCGGGGATTGCCGCGTAGGATGCATCGGCCGGCGTTCTCCGGGCCGTGCCGTTGGCCGTGATGCTATTGGCGCGCCGGGGCGCGGCCGCTGAAAAATCGGCTGACCCGGAACTGGTCGTCCGGGCATTGGGCGCGCCGAAGCCGGATGCTGCGGCGCTCCGGCCGCAGAGGAAGATTGCGGCGGCACGTTTCTGATTGGCGCCTTGTACACTGGCCGCGGTCCAGTGTGCGGAATAATCATTCTGGGCGGAGCCTGCTGCGATATCGTCGCAGTTGGCGGCGCTGCCCTCGCGACCGGTGCGCTTACGGTGGGCGTTGATGAGGTCGGCGCAGGAACGACCGGCGACGCTGCTTGCGGAGTGGCTCCCGCAATTGCCGGGGCGGCTGGCCGGGTCACTGGAGGTGCGCTCGAAACATCCGGACGCTTTGCAGGAACAGTAAACGTGGGCCTTACCGGCGTAGCGGGTACCACGAATTTCGGCGCCGGAACGCCCGTTGTGATTGCGGGACTTCCAACTTTGTTGGCAGGGGGCGCAGGCGCTACAGCCGCCTTGGCTTCAACAGGAGGCGCCACGACAGGGGCAGAGACGGATTTTTGCGGCGCGGTCTCAGGCTGTTGCTTGCTGATGATTGCTTTGAGGACATCCCCGGGTTTGGAAATGTGAGAGAGATCAATCTTAGTTTTGATCCCATCGGCTTCGGGACGGCTTGGGCGAGAAGAGCTCGTTCCCTTTTGCGCATCGCTGGCGGCGCGAAAGTAATTTCGTACCTTCTCCGCTTCATGGTCTTCAAGAGAACTGGAATGCGTCTTTTTCTCAGTAATCCCTACCGCGGTAAGAGCGTCAAGAATAGATTTACTCTTAACTTCCAGGTCCCTGGCTAAATCGTTAATTCGAATTTTACCCATCCGCCCTTTCGCATCCGGCTGTCCCGCTAAGTCTTCATATCAACCCTCGGCACCGGCGATCTGTTTGGTAGTCGCAATAAATACGCGGCAATGAATTATATTTAATTCTCCGACGAACGATCCTTCACTGCTTCTTCGTCGTTGCCTTCTCGAAGTGGCTCACTATCTTCTGGCACGGCCTCATTTTCAGGCGCGGCGCTCTCAAGCTCCGGATTCTGTTCCTCAGTGGGCAGCGATTCGGCTGACGCCTCCAGATCTGCTGTTTCAGCGCTCGATGTTTCGCCTTCTGCCTGATTTTCCCCGGCAGGTGCTTCTTCCTCCACGGGCGCCAGTTCGCCTTCTTCGTCCGACACGACCTCGGCGCCGTCTAGCGCGGCGAAGTAATTATTCACCGCCAGGCTGATTTTTTCTACTGTTTTAGGCCCAATTCCTTCAATCGCCTCAAGCTGCTCCGGGGTCATATCAGCCAAGGCTTCGACCGTGGTCACGCCAGCGGCGGTGAGTTTCTCCACTAAACCTTCGCCGAGGCCCTCGACGCTCTCAAGCGGAGTGGCTGTGGGGCCGACCAGCCGCGACATTTCCTGCTCGACTTCCTGCCGCTTTTCTTCCTCGCTCTTAATGTCAATCTTCCATCCCAGAAGCTTGGCGGCCAGGCGGACGTTTTGCCCTTTCTTGCCAATGGCAAGGGAGAGTTGCGTGTCATCCACTACCACTTCCAAATGCTTATCAGAGGTATCGAGCACCGTAACCCGGCTTACTTTTGCCGGCTGCAAGGCCTTCTCTGCGAAGGTGACTGCGTCCTCGTGGTATTCAATGATGTCAATCTTTTCGCCGCGCAATTCGCGGATGATGGACTGCACCCGCATACCCTTCATCCCAACGCATGCGCCAACCGCGTCCACATCCTTATCTTTGGACATGACGGCGATCTTGGTGCGTTCCCCAGCCTCGCGTGCGATGGCGCGGATTACGACGGTGCCATCATAAATTTCCGGAACTTCAGTCTGGAAGAGATGCTGAACGAGTTCGGGCGCAGCACGCGAAACCACGACCGCAGGGCCCTTTGACGCCCTTTCTACACGCGCGATCACTACTCGTAACCGCTCGCCGATTGCGAACGATTCAAGCCGGGACTGCTCCTTGCGCGGCATGCGCGCCTCGGCTTTGCCGATGTCAAAAATAATGTCGGGCCCTTCGATTCGTTTCACCGAGGCATTCACGATTTCGTTGACGCGCCCAATATATTCTTTGTAAACCGTGTCTCGTTCGGCCTCGCGGACTTTTTGAAAGATGACCTGCTTGGCAAGTTGAGCCGCAATTCGGCCTAGAATTCCTTCCGTAACTTTTGGGATCTGTAGTTCCCCGCCCACCTCAATGTTCGGGTCGAGTTTCCGTGCATCGAGCAGCGTCACTTGCAAAACCGGGTCTTCCACCTGCTCCGGATTTTCGACCACCGTCTTCACCGCAAATGCGTGAATCTTGCCGGTGTCCTTATCCAATTGAGCGCGCAAATTTTCCTGCGTTTTATAGTACTTTCGCGTAGCCACCACAATCGCGTCTTCCACCGCGGCGACTACGATTTGCGGGTCAATTCCCTTTTCCCGGCTCAACGCGTCAATTGTGTTGTAAAGCTCACTTGCCATAATTATTCCAATTATGAAAATTGTTTACGTTCTGCCTGGCAGGACGGGCGAGGACGTCCGTCTCTCCATTGACCATCTTTAGCTAAAATTCAGGCACTAGGTTCGCCTTTTCGACGTTCGTGAGATCAATTTCTAATTTCTGACCGGCCATGTGATCGGCACGCGACTTTTTTCGCGCGCTGTTGATCTCTACCGTGAGCCGGCCATTCTCAAACTTTTCCAGTTTGCCTTCAAAGTGCCGATTACCGTTCATCGGATTACGAGTTGTGAGTTTGATTCTGCTGCCCGCGAAGCGTTCAAAATCCACGGGCCGAAACAACTTGCGATCCAACCCCGGAGACGATACCTCGAGTACGTACGAATTGCCCGGGACCACATCCTCCACATCAAGAATCGTGCCGAGTTCGCGGCTGAATTCCGCGCAGTCCTCGTGGGTTACGCCAGCGGGTTTGTCAATGAACACCCGCAACATGCGGGCCTTCCCGCCGCCTCGCAGCTCGACTTCCACCACCTCAAGTCCTCGAGAGCCCGCGACTCTGTCCGCTACCCCACGCACCTGTTCGACATCAAATGCCATGAAACCAATAAGTTACAAATTTTGTCGGCCAACAAAAAAACGCCGGAAACTAAAAAGTGGGCTTGCGCCCACTGGTGTGTTTCGCCAAATCTCGGTACTACACAACAGTTTCCAAGTACAAATATACGCTGGCCTCAACTAAAAGACAAACGCGGGCACCGCAGTTTTTGCCCGCAACACTAAGGCGATTTCTTGCGTCTAACTTATTGAAGCTGACTTTCGCTCTACGCAGACAAGTGCTTCCCGCAGCGCACAGAAGGTATAATCTCAAAGCTCACATGTTTTTGGAGGAAGTCTAATGACGGACCCGCGCGACAGCGCTTTTTGGATGCGCATCAGAGCTAATCGCCTGACATCCCTGCTTACGATTTTAGCCACTTTGACGGTCGGCATCCTTATCGGAACTATTATTTCTTATGGGGTCAAAGGCCAAGAGGGCAGGAAATCCTCCTCCTCTGACGCGACACCATTGACCGTACCTTCGCCGCAAGTCCTCTCCAATCAATTTTCCCAAATCGCAAAGCAGCTCGAACCCAGCGTGGTGAACATTAATACCGAGGCCACGATTAAACAGAATCCCCATGTCCGCCGGCGTGGCAATCCTGACGACGAAGATCAGGGAGGCCAAGGAGGGCAGGACGGCCAGAACCCTTTTGATGATTTCTTTGACCGCTTCTTCGGAGCTCCTGGCAGCAACGGCGGATCCATTAAGGAGCATTCTCTTGGCTCCGGCGTAATCGTTGATCCCAAGGGTTACATTCTCACGAATCGCCACGTGGTGGAAAAAGCAGATCGGATTCGCGTGAAGCTTCAGGACGATCCTCCGGGCGTGCTACACGATGCGAAGGTTGTCGGCGAAGATCAGGAAACCGATCTGGCGGTGATCAAGATTAATGTTGATCGCGCTCTCCCTATCGCCAAACTCGGTAACTCCGAAAGTATGCAGGTGGGAGATTGGGTTCTCGCGGTTGGCAGTCCTTTCGGATTGCAGGAAACTGTTACCGCTGGCATCGTTTCGGCCAAGGGACGCAACATCGTGCCGAGTCATCAGTTCCAGTCCTTTATTCAGACCGACGCAGCCATCAATCCGGGAAACTCCGGAGGTCCACTGGTCAATATGGCCGGAGAGGTAATCGGAATCAACACCGCGATTCTCACCGATACCAACTCGTACGCTGGAGTCGGCTTTGCGCTGCCCTCAAATACCATAGCAACTGTTTATAACCAGCTCGTTGGCCCTGAGCATAGGGTCGCCCGTGGGTCTATCGGGATTGAATTCAATGCCGAGGAAAACCCCGCGATTGCGCGTGTTTATGGCGTGCAATCCGGTGTAACCGTCTCCAGCGTCGTCGCCGGAAGTCCGGCGGAGAAGGCGGACTTGAAAGTTGGAGACACGATTACCACAGTGGACGGAAGGCCGGTGAAGAATGGCGATGACCTGGTTGGCGACATAGCCAGCCGTAAGCCCGGAACAAAAGTCACTCTGGGACTGATTCGCAATGGCAAGAAGCAAGACTCGCCAGTCATCGTCGCCGACCGGTCTAAACTCTTCGCCTCGCGCGGCGGAGATGAAGACGAGGCCAGCTCGGAAGCCGCACCGAAAGAAAGCCGTTTCGGAGTTACGGTGCGCGGCATAACATCCGACATGGCAGACCGCCTCGACATTCCCGCCGGAAAAGGTGTTATCGTGCAGGACGTGAAACCTGGATCCTTCGCTGAAGATACCAGCTTGAGCCGTGGAGACGTTATCCTCGAAATTAATAAGCAGCCGGTAAATAGTGAGGCTGACTTCAGCCGCATTGAATCAAGCCTGAAAAGCGGGCAGGATGTCGTTTTCCTGGTTCGCCAAAGGGGTGCAGGCCGTCAGGACGGTACTATTTTCCTGGCCGGTACACTTCCGTAACCCTAAAAGAGAGCTGCCGGTACTGGCCCTGAGACCCAATTCAAGGGATGATTACTCAGGGCCATCCGGTCTGCGTTTGACAGTATCTTGGCCCGTCGAGGTGAAGCTTGCGACGTAAGGTTTTTTTACCAGGGATATTTGCGGGGATCGCGGCAATGCTGCTGCTGTCCGGTCTGGCAGCATACGCCAGCACTCCCACGTCCGGCAAGAAAGCCAAGCCGACTTCGCACCATGCCTCGCGGAAGCACCACTCGCACAAACACTTGGCCAAGTCTCACGGGCAACAGAAAATCGATCCCCAGCGTGCCGGGCAAATCCAGCAAGCCCTGATCCGTGAACACTATCTTGACGGAGAAGCTACCGGAGTGTGGAACGACACCTGTCAACGCGCAATGCAACGTTATCAGGCGTCAAACGGCTGGCAGGCCAAAGTTGTTCCCGATTCGCGAGCGTTGATTAAATTAGGATTGGGCCCGGACCACGATCATCTTCTCAATCCCGAAAGCGCAATGACTTCGCCTCCACAGCTGTCCCCTCGAAGCTCAGCCACAGATTCCACCGCAGTCAACCACCAGCAAAAATAGCTGAGAACCGGGAACTCTGAACTATCAGACTGATTTCATGCCACTCTCCACTGAAATATTTTCATATTGGCTAGCACCCTGCGTGAAGATGCCAGCGCCTCTTCCTATTTCCTCGGCGACATCGGGAAATATGGCAGCGGAAGTCCGTTCACAATCGCCTGAGGATTGTCTTCCACCAGGGCCCTCGCGACCTCAGCACCGCAAGTGTCCTCAACCGCCTCGCGTGCGTGAGATAACTGTGGAATCCGGTTCTTTGTGTCGTGAGCGTCGGTCGCCAGAACATGGACTGCTTCGTGTTTAAGCAGCCATTGGGCCGCGCGCCATGCCCGCTCCCCCCAGAAGCCTGTGATTGCAGAAGCGGTGACCTGCACCGCACACCGCATCTCCACCCATCGCAGGACGCGTTCAGGATCTTGCTGAAGGATGGGATTGCGTTCCGGATGCGTAATCACCGATGTAATGCCCTTCTCGTGCATCTTCGCTAGGCAGTCATCAATCTGCGCCGGGATGCTGTAATTGCTCAGCTCGACCAGCACGTACTGGGTGCCTTCAATGCAATATCGCGAAGGCGTCACCAATAGATCCTGGAAATTGTCGTAGGAAAGATGGAAGTCGCAGCCCAGGCTGAAGCGCGGGAATTTCCCAACCCGCTGTCGAAGGCTATCCAGCAAACCGGATAAATATTGCCGGTCGTAATGATAGCGATCATTGGCATGAGGAGTGGCGACGATATGCTGAATGCCGTCCGCAGAAGCCATTCGGCACATCTCTTCCGCGGCCTCCCACGACTTTGGACCGTCGTCCACGTCCGGAAGGATATGGCAATGAATGTCAATCACAGTTCGAGATTCCGCCAGGAACTCATTATGCCGATTTAAGCAGATTTCTGGAAAAAAGACTAAAGGGTAGGTTCCATGCTGGGAGCTTTATTTGCGGACGGAGCTTGCAAGACCCCGCGTGGGGCGAAAGAGTACTCGGCAGCGCTCGGCCGATGAGCCACAACACACGCCAGCCTGCTGAGACGCTGGTTCGGAGCAGACGACTCTTAATACACTCGCGCAAAAAAGTAAATCGTCATCGAAGCGCCGACCAGAATAACCGTCCGCCGAATCCAGGATTGAGGCAGTCTCTGCGCGTAGTGCGCGCCAAAATAACCGCCTATGACTGAGCCAACAATCATTACGCCTGCTTGCGGCCAATACACAGCCCGCGCGACTATGAAGGCGACCACCGCTACGCCATTGATCATGCTGCCCAGAACGCTCTTCAACGCATTCATGGCGTGGATATCAGTCATACCGAGCGCGGCAAACATCGCGAGGTTTACGATGCCGACACCGCCGCCAAAATAGCCGCCATAAACCGCCACTGCCAGCTCAAACACAGACGCAACAAAAATCGCCGATGCGGTCGCTTCGTGACCCACGCTGGATGCTCGTCCTCTCGCCAGGCGATTCCCGACGATAAACAGCAGAGTCGCGCCAAGCATTAACCATGGCAAAACTCGCATGAAAATATGCGGAGGAGTTTTCAGCAGAAGAATGGCGCCCACAATGCCGCCGACGCAACTGCTAAGCAGCAGCGGCGCCAATACGCGCCTCGGTACGTCAAGCCGCTTTCGGTAAGCGCCGCCGCTCGCCGTCACACCGGTCCACAGCGCAACTGTATTTGTGGCATTCGCAGGGATGGGAGGAACCCCGGTGAATAGCAACGCGGGGAAGCCAATGAAACTTCCCCCGCCAGCTACGGCGTTCAGTGCGCCTCCTAGAATGCCGGCGGCGAACAAAAAGATGGCCCGTTCAAAATTCAAGAAACATATGTATCACAGTGGCGAGTCACGAATTGATTTTTTGGGGTTTCCAGCATTTGAGGTCACCACCGTTGCAAGTAACGTGACGGAGCAACCATTAGCTTGCTAGCGAAGAAGACCAGGCGCCCAGGATGACAAGGATTTTACAGTTTCATTTTATTGTCATGCTGAGCCTGAGCTTCCGCTCGCGGAAGCTCAGATAGTCGAAGCACCCCTCACCGCAGGTTCATCCACGGCAGAGCCAGAACTCAGGCCTACACGTAGTCCTCAGTCATAGAAGACGTGCGGATTCCCGCAGACGCCGAGGTTTTCGCGACTGTGCCCACCTCAGCTTGCAGCCACTTTCGCACTTCCGGCAGAGCCGCGCGCATGGCGATCTCACCTGATCGTATTAAGCCTGCGCTGTGTTCGAAATCATCGTACTTGTATTCGGTGACGTCCGGCTCAATTACAAGATCCGCGGCGGCGCGCCACAAAGTGCAATTCATCTCCTGCGCGATCGCGAAGCATTGTCCGATCACGTCGAACAAATGTCTTGGACCTTCCGGTCCGGTCCATCTGGCTTTCAGACTTACAGCTAATACCGGATCGGTGCTCATCTCCAGAAGCGGCTGCGTGGGAACGGCGTGCGCCAACATGCCATCAATCAGCAGGCGTCCGTCAATTTTTACCGGCAGGAACATTCCGGGATAAGCGCAACTCGCGCGCACCGGGTCCACCAACGGGCCTGAACGGAACACGACACCCTCGCCAGTTGAGAAATCCGTTGCAGCGACAGCTAAAGGAATTCGCAACTCCTCAAACGTTTTTACTTTAAGCACGCTGTTAAGAAATCCAATCATGCGCTGGTTGCTGGCGAACCCGTAGCGGGATAATGTCCAGCGCGCAAAATGTTTGAAGCGCACATGAGAGGCGATCTGCTCAAGTTCGGCCACCGAAAGCCCGCTGCAATAGGCCGCGCCGATCAGAGCGCCCACGCTGGTTCCGGCTACTGAATGAATGGGAATGTTTTCTTCTTCGAGGACTTTTAAGACACCGATGTGAGCGATGCCGCGTGCAAAGCCGCCGCCGAGGGCCAAGCTGATACCGGTCGAATTCCCGGTTAACTGCGCGGCGCGAGATGAGATCTCGCGGCCAAATGCCTGTACCGACCGAACGATTTTTCCCAGTCTCTTCACGGAGACCTCACATTACGGCCTTAACCCAACTTAACCATCCAGCAAGTTAGATGCCAGCCGTGCCCCATTTCGATATCCGGAAGGGTGTTACCTGCTTTAGTTACTCCGCCAATTTACAGGCTAAGCCGTACTCGGTGACTAACTACTCTGATCCTGATAGGTTAGAGCGCATGATCCGGGAGATCTCCGCAGGAGGGGTAGTGGTTCGTCCTGCCGAAAATGGCTGGGAAATGGCAGTTATAGAGCCGCAGAAAGCCGCTCCCAGTGCCGTTCCACCGGCAAACAAGCGCAAGAGTTCACAAAAAATGGTACTGGCTTTGCCCAAAGGGTTAGTGGACCCCGGCGAGAAGCCCGAAGAGACCGCTGTCCGCGAGGTTCGCGAAGAGACCGGAGTGACCGCCCAAATCGTCACAAAACTGAAAGATATTAAGTATGCTTACGTACGTTCCTGGGGCGACCAGCAACATGTTTTCAAAATTGTGAGCTTTTACCTGCTGCGTTATCAGTCGGGAAAAATTAATGACATTGATCCCGCGATGCGAATCGAAGTTCAACGCGCCATCTGGATCCCATTGACTGAGGCGGCGACAAAACTATCGTATCGCGGTGAGCGCGAAGTCGTCGCACTCGCTGAGAGTTATTTAAACTCGCACGTGGAGGCATGATCATGGCGGGAAAAGGGCACGTCGAGAAACATTTCACCGCCGGCAATTTTGTTCGCGATGTCGTCATCGGCATGTCGGACGGACTCACTGTGCCGTTTGCCCTCGCTGCGGGATTATCCGGCGCGGTGCAGTCAGGGGTCGTGCATAACCCGCATCTGATTGTCGTCGGCGGATTCGCGGAAATCGCCGCTGGCTCCATCGCCATGGGCCTCGGCGGCTATCTCGCGGCGCGTGGAGACGCCGAACATTACGAGCAGGAACGCATACGCGAATACCGCGAGATCGAAGAAATTCCAGAAGAAGAAAAGGCCGAGGTCAGCAAAGTGTTCCATAAATACGGCCTCACCGAAGGGGAGACAACGCCTATCGTCGAGGCTCTCAGCAAGCGTCCGGATGCGTGGGTGGATTTCATGATGCGCTTCGAACTCGGACTGGAATCGCCTGAATCGGGCCGCGCAATCACCAGTGCGGCGACCATCGCATTTTCCTATATCGCGGGAGGAATAATTCCGTTGTCGCCGTATCTGGTGCTGTCGAGCGCATCCCGTGGATTGCTGGTTTCTGCGGTTGTAACATTGGCCGCGCTGGGAATTTTCGGATACATCAAGGGAAGTTTCACCGGAACAGGGCGATTGCGCAGCGCGACCCAAACAATGGTGATCGGCGGCTTGGCCGCCGCGGCAGCGTTTATGCTAGCAAAGCTCATCGCGTAATTGATTTTGATTTCGCTGGCACCGCCCGTATGGGGGTGCCCCATCCTTCGCCGACTTTGCGAAGGGTGGGAGGCAAAGTCCATGGATCCATCAAGGTGAAACGTGGGTTTTGAAAAATATTTATACGCGCATATTCGCGACAGGCGGTATCGCGTCCCACCTTTGCGAAAACCGCGCAAAGATGGGGCACCCTCAGCTTAAGTGATGCTGACAAAAACAAAGGTGTTATGAAACGAATTCACAGAGTTGCGATTCTGGGCGCGGGAACTATGGGCGCGCGCATCGCCGCGCACTTCGCTAACGCTGGCGTTCCCAGCTACCTGCTTGACATCGTCGCGCCCGGAAATGCCAATCGGAATTCAGTCGCCGCAGCCGGTCTCGACGCCGCAAAGAAATCCAAGCCAGCCGCTTTTATGGATAGTTCGCTGGCGAAGCTGGTCACGCTCGGAAATTTCGAAGACGACCTGCCGCGACTCGCAGAAGTTGATTGGATCATCGAAGCCGTCGTCGAAAATCTGGAGATCAAGCGGCATCTGCTCAAGAGAGTTGAAGCCGTCCGCAAGCCAGGAACGATCGTCACTTCTAACACCAGCGGCCTCCCGATCAACAAAATTTCGGAAGGATTTTCAGACGACTTCCGACGTTGCTGGTTCGGCACTCATTTTTTCAATCCGCCTCGCTATATGCGGCTGCTTGAAATTATCTCTACGCCGGAAACCGATCCGGCTTTCATAGCCGCAGTCACAGATTTCGCCGACGCGCATCTCGGCAAAGGCATCGTCTTCGCAAAGGACACGCCCAATTTCATTGCAAACAGAATCGGAACGTTCTCGGTGATAAACGTAATGCGCCTCATGCAGGACATGGACCTCAGCATCGAAGAAGTGGACGCACTCACCGGGCAAATTCTCGGCTGGCCCAAATCTGCGACCTTCCGCACCATTGATTTGGTTGGCCTCGACATTCTCGCGAACGTAGCAGGCAATATGCAAAACGTCCGCGACGAGCACAGCGAGTTAAAGCTGCCCGGATTTTTTCAGCAGATGCTGCAACGAAAATGGCTCGGCGACAAAACGAAAGGCGGATTCTATAAAAAGCAGAAATCTAGCGAGGGGAAAGACGACGACCGGATGGCTCTCGATTGGAAGACGCTCGAATATCGTCCGCGCCAGAAGCCAAAGTTCCCCTCGCTCGAAATGGCAAAGAAAGTGGAAGAGACCGGAGCGCGTCTGCGGATGGTGTTGGGAACCGGCTCTGGGAAAAGTGACAAGGCAGCGGATTTTCTCTGGGCGGTTCTATCCGATCTCTGGAACTACTGCGCCAATCGCATTCCAGAAATTTCAGATTCCATCGTAGAGATAGATCGCGCCATGCGCCTTGGTTTCAACTGGGAACTGGGTCCCTTCGAATTATGGGATGCAGCAGGCGTTGAGCAAACGGTTGCGCGAATGAAGACAGAAGGTAAACCAGTAGCGGCCAATGTAGAGAAACTAATTTCTTCGGGAAATAATTCATGGTATTCCGATGACACAAAAGCGAAGTCCCGCCGCGCCTATTTTGATCTCGCAAGCGCGGCCCATAAGCCTCTCGAAATCCCAGCAGGCGTTTGGTCAGTGGAAATTGCCAAGAAATCCGGCGGTGTGGTGAAGAAAAACTCCGGGGCGTCGCTGGTGGATATTGGGGATGGGGTCGGCTGCATTGAATTTCATTCCAAGATGAATTCCATCGGCACCGACATCGTGCAAATGATTATCCAGACCCTAAAAACCGGAGGGCCAGGCGAGGATTTCGACGCCTTTGTAATCACTAATGACGCGACAAACTTTTCCGTGGGCGCGAACTTGATGCTGTTGCTGATGTCCATCCAGGAAGAAGAATGGGACGACGTTGACCTTGCCGTCCGAAGCTTTCAGGGAATGACGCAAGCCATCAAGTTCTCTCCAAAACCAGTTGTGGTCGCGCCATTTGGCCTGACTCTCGGCGGAGGAGCGGAAATTTCCCTTCACGCTTCCGCGCTCCAGCCACACGCCGAACTGTACATTGGATTGGTTGAAGTCGGCGTTGGCCTGCTGCCCGGAGCCGGCGGGTGCAAGGAGATGTTGCTTCGCGCAGTGGACAGCGCTACTTCCATTCGTAGCAGCGGCCGAGGGGAATCCGTCGAATTGATGGAAGCGATGAAAAAGGCGTTTGAGACAATTGCAACCGCGAAAATGGCAACTTCAGCACCCGAGGCTCGTGGGCTTGGCTTTCTGCGCGAATCCGATCGGATCACGATGAATCGCGGCCGCGTACTCACGGACGCGAAAGCCCGGGCATTGGAACTGGTTCGGTCAGGTTACGAGCCCCCTCAACCGCGTACGGACATCCCAGCCCCCGGAGAAAGTATTCTGGCCGCGCTGAAATTGGGTGTACACCTCATGCGTCAAGGAGATTACATCAGCGACCACGAAGTAAAGATCGCAACCAAGGTCGCAGAAGTCCTATGCGGAGGCGCGGTGTCGCCGGGTACGCCTGTAAGTGAACAATATATTTTGGATTTGGAGCGCGAAGCGTTCAAGTCGTTGTGCGGCGAACGAAAAACGCAGGAGCGAATTCAATTCACATTAAAAACAGGCAGGACGCTTAGAAATTAGGAATCGTATCGAAGGGGCAGAAAATGGCGCGAATCTCGAAAGAACTGATAAAGACATACAACGGTCAGGCAAGCCTGACTCCGCATCATGTAATTGTTGCAAAGGTGGCATCTTTCACGTTCAGGTTTCGGACGGCTGACCAGTTGCGTGAGTGTATTAACTATTACAAGCAAAAAACCCGGCCCAGCAGCCGAATCCCGGCCAAGAAAATTGCGGCAGAGCTTGGCCCCGATTGGAGAACGCTGCGAGGATGGGAAGTGGAGCGTTGGTTTGAGCGACTGCCAATGTATCTGCTAGAGGAACCCAAACGTCAGAAGGTCATCAAAGCTCTTTCGAAAGCTTTGGAGGTTATCGAGGCGGAAAAGCTCTAAGAATTAACATCCCCTATATCGTGACCAGTCATTCTTCCCGATTCCACCACCTTAGCGCCAAATGCGTGGGCCAGTATACAACCAGCGGCACCACGATTAAATACGCCGCCAGATAAACCATTCCAGGCACGGCGTGCTGCTCCCGAAAAAACAACCCACGCGCCCAGTTCACGTCGCATTGCGGTCGCCAAAAATAGCAAATCGGCACGACAATCCAAGTTGTAAGCGTCTGATATTTCCATCCTCTTTTGTCATAACCAAGGCGCCAAACCGCCCACAACAACAACGGAGGTGTTACTACATGAAAGAGGCCGAGCATCCGCACTAACAGCGGCACGCCTGGGTCGAACATGTATTCGGTTCCCCCGATAAAATGCCTGCCCGTAACCATCGTTCCGATCAAATCAATTGTGTAGAGCGTTTGAAAGAGTAGAAGTCCGGTTGCCTGCCAGGAAAACAGTAAAGAACTTTCCATCCACAACGCCGCGGCTATAAAAAAGTTCCCCAGATCGCAAAAATAGAGAAAGTTCTGGACCCCATATTGGCGCCAATACAGGGGTACCCATACGATCACAAAAACCGTCCACAAGATTTTTAGCCACAGTGGCACCCGCATGCGACCCATTGTAGGTACTCCAAGCTCGTCGAGCTGTGACACGCAGCCCGTTGAAGATTACAAAGTCGGGGCAATCTATCACAACAGCACTGCTAAGGCAGATTGGCGTGAATTCCAAGAGCTTCGGTGGCCTTCCGTAGTCGTTTATCTCTTGTCCAAAGAAACGTAGATGGACTGATAAAGACTGAGGCGATTAGGTGCGCGTCGGTCAGACCGATACCGAGGCTGTACAAATAACGGGCCTCAATCATCAGCCGTACCTCGCTAAGTTGTGCCACGCGCACCTGCGGCAAAAGATCCAGCAGAGCGAGCGTCTTGGCGCGCTCCTGTAATGATCCGAGAGCAAGCTCCGCAACGATAAGCGGATGGATCACAACATGTCCCTGGTTAAGACGCTTACGCATTTCCTGGTTTCCTGCTCGGAGATGCTCGATCCAAATAGACGTATCGGCGAGTATCATTTTGTACGGCGGCGTGGAATATTTTTCAATCCCCGCATGGTGCCTCCGAGGGACGCCAATCTGCGAGCGCTTTCGCGCTCGATAAGAGCTTTGAGAGCTTCACGAAGCAACGCCGCTTTCTCTGCCACTCCCGTGAATTCCTGGGCCTTGCGTACGAGTTCATCATCAAGCGCAACGGTTGTTCTCATCTAAATCTCCAAGGCACTAATTGTAGCATCAAACGATGTTTGATTTGGTGCCATGTCTGCCCATAGCCGACCTTCATGATTCGAGCGAATGCCGATCCGTCAGGGTCGCGTCCGCGTGCAGGGCATTACTCTGACTCTTCAGACGAAAGAAATGAACTCGAGAGAGCGAATTTCCGCTCGTCGAAGGCAAGACGCACAATAGTTCCACGCCGAGGTCAAATCCCCCCAAATTGGACTAGCCGCCCACTCTACAAGCCAATAGAAAATGTATTTCCCTGAATTACCACCGTAACTTGAAGGGCCCCCACTTCAGTACCTACGATGACAAAATGAGCTACCAATCCCTCCTATTTTGCCCAGATGAGAAGACTGCCCGCGTCGTCACCCAAGTCTTGACGGAGCTTGAGTTTACCGTCGAACTTTGCAACGAGCCTTTCGCCACGGTGAAAAGGCTTATGGCGAAACAATACGATGCCATTGTCGTGGATTGCGACAACGAGCAAAACGCCACTCTTTTGTTTAAAAGCGCGCGCAACTCAACATCCAACCAGGCTTGCCTGGCGGTAGCGGTTGTCGAAGGGCAGGCGGGTGTCGCCAAGGCCTTCAGGATTGGCGCGAACCTGGTGTTGACAAAACCTGTCAACGTAGAGCAGTCGAAGGGTACGTTGCGAGTAGCTCGCGGACTGCTGAGAAAGGCCGAAACTGGAAGAGCGGCAAGTTCGGCGGGAACATCAACCGTCGCTCCACCGGCGCCAGTTACGAATCCAACTTCGTCATCAAGAGTAGGATCCCCTCATGTCCCAGCTCAGCGATCAATACCAATGTCGAGCGCTTCATTCGCCGCCAGTACCTCTGGTATCTCCGCAACGCCAGTAGCGGCGGCATCCAGCGCGACGTTTGAAGTTCAGGAGGATCCGACGCCGAAGGTTGAAGCTACTGAGGCGGCCTTCCTCGAATCAATTCCGAAATCAGTTGCGTCCAAAACACAAGCCGGTCCTTCGCAGACATCTCAGAGTCACAAGGAATCCCCATGGCTGCAACTATCAAGACCAGCGCGTGAGAGCAAAGGAACGGCCTCGCAGAATAATCCAGAAGCTGCATTGCAGACGCATCCCGACCTGACATCAACCGCCGCTTCGGTGACTCCTCAAGCCCGCGTTAGGCACCCATTCAATACGGGCGGACTGTCGTCTGGCCAGGGTACGGCTGCGGCACCCGCTAAAGAGACGACGGCACACTCGACAGGTCACAACTCAATTCAAACAACTGAAAAAATTGCCGCGGCCTCATATGCCGCTCCGCGAGCAGTGGAGCATAGTAGGGAATCCAGCGTCGAATCACGCGAAGCTGTTTCCTTAGGGGATGCGCCAACCTTTTCGCTCGGAGCAAACGAAACGAAGCGGACCAAAGTACCGCTTATTGCGGCGCTCGTCGTGATCGCAATCGCAGGAGCAGGATACTTCGGCTGGAACAAAATGCAGACGAACGCGAAGCCGGTACTTGTGCAGAATCCACAGATCGTCACTGAGCCTTCTATACCGGCGCCTGCTGTGCCTGCGCAGCCCGATCTTGATGCAACGCAGACCCAATCAGTTCCAGCACTCGCGCAACAGGTACCTCAATTGAATCCAAGTCAGGCGGCGGAATCGTCAGCTACATTATCTCCAAAAGAGAAATCCGCGCCCGATGAAATTGTTGTCGTCGAGCACTCAGCGGCCGGTCCGGACGTCGAGACCAAGCCGTTATCAACAAGAAAGACTCACGAGACCCTGGCGGTAAAAAGTCCTCCCGCGGATGTTGAGCAGACAATTGCTCCTCCCGCGCTCCAAGCAGGGTCTACCGCAAGCGATCAAACAATCGCCGGATTGATAACCAGCGCTACTGTGCCGCTGCCGAAGCGTGCTCCGGAAGTCTTGAAAATGTCGCAAGGCATCACTCAGGGCCTGTTGGTGAAAAGAGTGAATCCGATCTACCCAAACACAGCATTGCAAATGCATAAACAGGGAACCGTGGAAATTCTGGCGAATATTACCAAGAGCGGCTCTATTTCCAGCGCCAAAGTCATCAAGGGCGATCTAATGCTGGGGCAAGCGGCACTTGCGGCTGTCAAACAGTGGAAGTACAAACCCTACACACTAGACGGGCAAGCGGTAGAAATTCAAACTCAGATTTCGGTCAACTTCAAGCTTCCATAGCGGATTTCAATGTGCTGTCATTTCTCGATGGGCGATTGAACGACCGATTGTCGCCGTTTTGGCGTCGGGGTCAACCACGAAAATGTAGCCCTCAGATATCCACACGTCCCCCGCACGCCAGTTGGTAATGTGACGCACAGGTTGCTCCAGAGAATGGGGTCTGACAGTAAGCATCCGTTCTACGAAGGATTCGGTTTTGGGAAATGTAACTATGCGATCAATCAGCGATAGAGTACTTTTATCCACGTAGTGTTTCAAGTTCGATGAGAGGTAGCTCACTACTGACCGGGTTCCCGACGAATCGCTCCACGGGGCACTAATAATAAAATTCCACCGGTCTGGCAACTCACGCGATGATGCAAGCATGGCAAGATACAATCCCCCTTGCTCACGAGTAATTTGACGCAGCAATTCCTTAATTCTGTCGCGAGCTCTGGAACTCACCACCGCTTTGATAGCCATGTCAAAACTCCACTCTGTTTGTCCTTAATGCTAGATAGAATGTCCTTTGCGTTTGATGCATTGTAAGTACCTGCGGGCGAGTACCTCTGCTCTGGTTTCCATTTCGTTGCAATAGACCAGTTGTCGAAGAGTTGCTTATTCTTCGTTATTGTTATCTCATCCTGCAAACCAGCCAGCAATTTCAAGACGTCGAAATCATGTGTCTTGAAAATCCTCCCAACCTCTCCCTTCTCAGGGTAATCGTCCAACTTCAGAATTCTACAGATGCGAGCCTTTAGAGCAAACTCTATTACGTAGCCACATAGATATACGCATCCATCGTAAAGCTTCTTTCGATATAGGTGTTCTGCCTCCTCCAGTCGAACTTTGGCGAGTTTTTTCAGGTCGCTTTTTGTAGGCACTATGCTATGTACCTTTCTACCTGCAGCCGTTTGACCCGTAGCAAGGATAGAATAATAGTCAGGCGCTCTATGGATTTCAAGCTCGTCAGTGACTACAAGCCCCAGGGGGACCAAGCCACCGCAATCGCTTCACTAACCCGGGGTCTATTCGACCGCGAGCAGCATCAGGTCTTGCTGGGCGTAACCGGCTCTGGCAAAACCTACACCATGGCGAAAGTGATTGAGGAGATAAACCGTCCTGCAATCGTCATGGCTCACAACAAGACTCTGGCGGCTCAGCTCTACCACGAATTCAAAAGCTTTTTCCCCCACAACGCCGTCGAATACTTCGTTTCTTACTATGATTTTTATCAGCCGGAGGCTTATGTGCCTGCGGCGGATCTTTATATTGAGAAGGAAGCTACTGTTAATGACGAGTTGGACAAGCTGCGGCTTTCGGCGACGCGGTCGCTGTTTGAGCGCCGCGATGTCTTGATTGTTTCGTCGGTGAGTTGCATTTATGGGTTGGGGTCGCCTGAGGCTTATTACGGGATGCTTCTGTTTCTGGAAAAGGGCCAGAAGATCAAGCGGGAAGACATCACCCGCAAGTTGGTCGAGATTCTTTACGAGCGCACGGATGGGGATTTCCGGCGCGGAACGTTTCGCGTCCGTGGGGATGTGATCGAAATCTTTCCGACTTATGACGACATGGCTTATCGCGTCGAGTTGTGGGGAGACGAAATTGAGTCGCTCGGGCAAATTGATCCTCTGTTCGGGACCGTGAAGCAGAAGTACATGCGGCTGCCGATTTATCCCAAGACGCACTATGTGATGAAGCCCGAGACCAAGGCCACGGCGGCGCAATCCATCCGCGAAGAGCTACTGTGGTGGGAAGCGGAACTTGAGAGGCAGGGCCACGTAGTTGAGGCGCAGCGCGTGCATCAGCGCACCATGTACGACCTCGAGATGATCAAGTCCATGGGATACTGCCACGGCATCGAAAATTACTCGCGGCATTTTACGGGACGCATGCCCGGCGAGCCTCCGCCAACTTTGCTCGATTATTTTCCACGTGATTATCTGATGTTCATTGACGAATCCCATCAAACAGTTCCGCAGCTTCATGGCATGTATCACGGAGACCGTTCGCGCAAAGAGACGCTGGTTGAATATGGATTTCGTCTGCCTTCGGCGCTCGACAATCGTCCCCTGACGTTTGAAGAATTCGAAAGCCGCATGGGGCAGATGATTTATGTTTCTGCGACTCCCGGGCCGTACGAGTTGACGAAGTCGGCGGGCGTGGTCGTCGAGCAGATTATTCGTCCCACTGGATTGGTGGATCCCCCAGTTGAGATTCGTCCGGTGAAAGGACAGATTGACGACTTGCTGCATGAGATTCGTGGTCGCGTCACACGCGGTGAACGGGTTCTGGTTACGACTCTCACCAAGCGCATGGCCGAAGATCTCGCCGAATACTACAGCGAAGTCGGAGTGAAGTGCCGGTACCTTCATTCAGAGATCGAGACCCTTGAACGGGTAAAAATCCTGCGCGATCTTCGCAAAGGTGAATTCGACGTGTTGATCGGAATCAATCTTCTGCGCGAAGGCCTCGATCTGCCCGAAGTTTCCCTGGTGGCGATTCTCGATGCCGACAAAGAAGGGTTCCTGCGCTCCGCCGGGTCTTTAATTCAAACGATCGGCCGCTGCGCCCGCAATCTCAACGGACGCGCCCTGCTCTACGCCGACCGCATGACCGATTCCATGAAAAAGGCGCTGAATGAAACCGACCGCCGCCGCGCGATTCAAGAGGCTTATAACGTGGAGAACGGAATTACGCCGGAATCCATCGTGCGTCCGCTGGACATGTCACTGGTGAAAATTCTCGAAGCCGATTACGTTGATCTCACTGACGGCGAGTTCGAAGGAATCCCGGAATTCCAGTCGCAGGAAGAATTAAATGTCTACATCGGCAAACTGGAAAGCGACATGCGCGAAGCCGCCAAACGCTTCGAGTTCGAAAAAGCCGCGAAGCTGAGGGACACAATCAAGGAGTTGAGGACGAAAGAATTTTTGTTCGCGTAGCTCTGCCGATGAGCTACTTTCGAGTAAGAATGCAGCTGTGAATGACGAAGTTTCCGAGGTTCTTAAAAAGGGTTTTGGCTCGTAGCAACGCTGGCCGTTCGCGTTCAATTCAGGTGCGAGCCTCAAAAGTTAGAATCGGCGCTACGGACTGTTCGGGAAAAGTCACGTCCACCCGATTCGCTCATGCTCGCGATTCCTTGAGCACACCTCTTCTCCCCCGACGCCAGCCTGCGAACATTATCGGAAGGAAGAGTGCGCCGACCAGCAAAGGAAACAATGACGGTTCCGGCACCTCGACTATTGCAGGCGCAGACAGCGTCGCATCGGCGATAACAGTGTCAGTGTCTGGGTTGAAGTTCGCATCGTTCGGGTCCACAGAATAAACGCTATAGTCCACGATGATATTTCCCGGAATCTCGGTGCCAGGCGCCGCCGTGGAGTTGATATCGAACTCGCCAACTCCTAATAGCGCCGATGGATTCCACGCCTCCTGCACGGTTGAGCTTTCAGGGGAAGGACCAGCGATATACAACGCCGAGCTCAGATAGTCCACATAGTTCCCATCAACAGGGCTTCCGGTAAAACTAGAACTATCCAGGACCACCCAGTTCGCCGTAGTGTTCGTAAGTGTGAAGCCCCATCCCACCACGTCTCCGGGATTCCCCTTGACATTCCCGCTGGTAGGATCGAGCGTAAACGTAATAGAGTCGGCGGCGGCGAAGGCTGAAAAAGCTATTGCAATCAGGATAGTTAAAATGACTCGTTTCATTGTGTTCTCCTCGTCACTAATAATGAGTTGCGAATGACCTTTACCTAAATTGATTCCCCAGCGTAAGCGTCCCGGTATCGTAAACGGCCGAACTCCACGGCACTTTCAGAGTAAAGCGCGCTAAGTTGGCGCAACCGGTGAAATCAATAGTAAACGCCGCGCTAACGGAAGCACTGGATGCGATATCACCCAGAACGATTGGGTAGCTGGACGGGGACGTGATCACGGGAGTACACGCCGCACCCGCAACCTGAGTGAGAGTGAGTCCATTGATCTGCGTCGCATAGGCTGTCCCTGACCCGTTATTGCTCGCCGCAATCGTCCAGACTCTTGCGTTCTGCGGCCCGGATTTGCCAGTGACCCTGAACGCCAGACCGAATCCCGGCAATTGGGTGGGGTCAACAATCCCCCAATAGGCGGGCTTGGCCTGAAGCCGCGTATCAAATGGAAGCGGCATGTCGAGCCGGTTGATGGGGAAACTATCCAGCCATGTATTGTCATCGGCAAGTCCCCAGAAGGTGACGGCATCGAGCTTTCCTTTCAACTGGCGAAACGCGTTAAAGAATTGCGCGTATAGCCAGCCCTGCTCGGCGATGATGGATGGAGGCACGGTCCCGCCATTGGCTCCGTAATTGGAAGTGTTGTCGCCCCCGCGGTATACGCTGACATCCATTTCGGTGACTTGCTGATGGAGACCCGGGAACATGCTGGAAATCTGGTTAATGGCATTAACCACGTCCGAAATATGTGGGAAGTTGATACTGTTGTGCATCTCGTGCCCGACGCCATCGAGCGGAATACCGCGGGTTTGAAGATCTTGAACAACCGTCTCCAGACATTGCAAACGGCTCGGAATCGAGGTGTTGAAGTCATTGATAAAGAGCTGCGTCCCAGCGGGCGCGAATTGCCGGGCTGCCTGAAGTGCGATGTCAATGTAGCTCTTGCCCAGCACCTGATAGAACGGACCATGATTGAGACAGTCCGATTGGCTCGAATCGAGCGGTTCGTTCACCACATCCCACACGTAGATGGCGCTGCCAAAGTGCGTCACCTCGTTCATAATGTGGTTTTGGATGCGTTGAGTCAGCAGCGCAACGTCGGCTGGATTCGAAGCCGAAAGCGGAGTAGTACTGTTTGGCTCTTGGAATACCCAAGCCGGCGTCTGCGAACCGTTCGCCCATACAAGATTGTGGCCACGCATCAACATATTGTGGGTTTGCGCAAACTTGACCTGCGCATCCGCAGTGGTAAATGTGAAGCTGCCTTCAGTCGGCTCGGTTGAACTCCACTTCATGTCGTTTCCTGAGACGACGCTATTGAAGTGCTTGGTGAGCAACTGCGCGTGCGGTCCGGCCAGATCGCTAGAATCTATTTCCGCTCCGACGGGGAAGTAGAAAGCCAGCGACTGGAAGATTGATGGAATGTCCGTCTGTATCTGGACGGGTGGATTAAACGTCAGGGTAAAATCATCAATGTAAAAACTCTGCGTTCCGCTATTCGACTCCACATATAGAAACGCCGTTCCGGGATCGTAAGCAACCGCCATTGAATACGTCGGAATCGAGAGATTGACCCATGTGTTTAAAGGTATCGGGGTATTGCCAATGACGGTATGGAAACTTGTAGTGCCCGCCAGTGTTGTTTGCAGACTGACTCGGAGCGTATCGGCTATGGTTGCCGATGGATCGAGTTTCACCCAAACACTGATCGCGTAGCTGGATCCGTTGTACATCTTGTTGCTCACGCTGATCTGTGGCCCGTCGTAAGCGTGGCCACGGTTTGTAACCAAAAGGCTGTGGGTACCGCCATGCGCGTCAGCGGTGCTGTTGGCGAGCGTGGCCCCGGCGCGCGAACTCCAGCTATCCAAGCCACCATCCTCAAAGTTGGTGCTGATTCCGGAATTATCCTGCGGCCCGCCCGGAGGCCCGGCAATCTCGTTGAGCACAACATCGTCAATGTAAAAAGATTGTTGAGATGTGGCTCCAACCAATTGTGCGAATAGCAGTAAGTCCGTCGCTGTCGTACTCGCGGTGTAGGCGCCGCCAATCTGGGCCCATCCGGAGTCGGTCGTGGCCACCTGGAACGGCCCAACCGTGTCGAAGCAGGTTCCCCCGGAGCAGCCGGGATCAGCCCGTTTCACGGTGAAGTTCGCATTCGCCGCACTTTCACCGGTGGTAAGCCTGATGAAGCCGGTGATCTGATAAGTTGCGCCCGGCACGAGGATGCTCGTGATATCAATGCTCGGTCCACCGGTACCGGTGCTACTCGTCGAAGTTAATAAACTGTGGGTGCCGGCGTGAGCGGTCCCAATCGCATTCGTCGGGGCGTTTCCGCCATTAAAAAACGATCCCCAGCCTTGGACGGTTCCGTCTTCGAAGTCGTATTGCGCGGCGACCTGCGCCGTCAACGGGCCGGCGGACAATATCGCCAGAGAAACAATCAGGACAGCGCCAGCAGCAAATCGGCGATAGGCTAAACCGGAAAGTGATTTTCCTGCGGGGGAAAGAAACATCGTGGGTCGCTCCAGTTATCGGACTCTATGTGGCGTAGATCGTGTCTTGATTTGAGCACGATTTAGTTCGCGGCCAGAACTATATACCTGTTTCGCCTCGGTTGTCAAAAGCACAATCAAAACTTCTCACTTTGCGTTGACACCGCGAATATCAGATTTGACCAGAATGAAAAAGGGGTATACTTTCCGACGATCAGCTTTCTGAGGGGGAGGCTGTTTGCATTCGGAGATACTGTGTGTTGATGTTCCCTCCATGGTTGTCCAGCGACCGATCTTGCCTGCCTCTTACTGCGTCTTTTCATCCACCTAAGTCCGTCGAGCGATTTTTTGCGAGCCTGTACTTTCCGGAAGGTTCCAAAACATGAATAGCCTGCTTCGCATGACATGCATTGTCACTATAGGATTGCCATTGGCCATTGCGGCGCAATCAGCGTCCGTTCCTAAGAAATCGAATGACAAATCCGCTAAACCAGAAAAGGTCGTGCCTGCCGGGCACCTCGTGCCTATTGAGACCGTTACTTCTGCATCGGAAACCGCAACATCATTCGGGACGCCGCTTACTTGTGACGACGACGGCAATGTATATCTCCAGAGTGATAATTTCGGAGCCTCGGGAATTCGCAAGATCAATCCGAAAGGTGAGCGAGTAGCTCTCTTCCAGCCCACCGCAGATGCCGATCTGAAAGTGGCTGGCATTGGCTATTTTGCGCTCGATCCAGACGACGACCTCTATGAGATCGCCTTTTCTAAAACGGAAGTCGCACGCTATGTAATGGTGTACAAGTCCGACGGCCAGTACAAATCAACAATTAAGCTGCAACCTGGTTTTGCGATTACGCCGTCTCAACTCGCGGTTTTTCCTTCCGGCGGCCTTCTCGTTTCTGGTTTGAAATACGACAAGGATAGGACGAAAGCGATGCTGCCGTTTACCGGGATATTTTCCTCGAGTGGCGTCCTGCTGAAGGAATTAAGTTTGGAAGATGACGACGCTCTACATGATATGGCGACTGCGGGTGATTCGCGGGTTGCATCTTCGACTAATCCACAGGCGAACCACGCCATAGAATTCGGACGGATGGAAATGGCGGACGACGGGAACGCATATCTCATGCGTTGGACTGCGCCCACAATCTTCTATGTAATTTCGCCGGGTGGATCGGTCGAGCGGCGGTTTGTCGTGGACCCGGGGGACGCTGCCTTTCACCCCTTCGATGTGCACATTGCGGGCGGCCGTATCGCAGTTCTGTACTTCCAACCACAGACTAAGGAGAAACGGATGGTGATCGTGGACCTTGAAGGTCACGAAATCGCAAAGTACGACGAGCTTTATGAGGATGGAAAACGGAAGTATACGGAAATTGGACTGGCTTTTGCGTGCTACACCGAGAACCCGCAACAGTTCACATTTCTAGGCGCCAGCGATGGGGATAAGTTGCAAATCACGACCGCGGAAGCGCGATGAGCCGCGCAAAGGCCCTGGAAAAACTCGCAGACTGCGGAAGAGTCGCCGCCGGCAAGAAGTAGCTTTGAACGAGCGGGACTTTCGCCCTGCCGATGATCAATGCCGAGGACTTACGGCGCGGCTGGAAGCCGCGCCCCTTCAAAGATTACTGCGAAATCAGCCTGGTACCGACCAAGAATCCGGACTCAGCAATTCTTGAAGATGAAGTCGGCTATTTCCCCACAGCAACTTGCGGCTGAGCACTCGCTGCGGCTGGCAATTCGTCGCCGCGCATGTATTTCCCCTTGGATGCGCGCATCTCCGGCATCGCCGCATACGGCTTGCTGTAGTCGTTATTCGCGTTCCAGAGAAGAAATCCGATTCCGCCTTCATTCTTTGCCGTCAATACCTGAGTCTCTATGTATTTCGGCGAATATGTTTTTGTTCGCCATGCGAAGGCTTGCAGCCAGGGACGAATCACGACTCCGCTCCCCTGAGTAATCTTTTCGAACCGGGCCATAGACTCGCCAATAAAATGTTCGGGCGCGTCTCCCGGATGGGCGATGCCATCCATGCCGAAGAAGTGCGATGGATAAATCATTGGCGAAAGCACATCGCAGTATTTCGCCATGCGAACGATGTCCTGGCCGGTGTGAGCCAAATCCACGGGCCGCTGCCAGGCCATGATTCCAAATACATCCAGCGAAAGCAGCACGCCTGTGGGATGAAGCTGCCCATACGCATGTTTCAAAAAGTCTGCTATCACATCTGAACGCTGCCACGCTGGATGCTGGGTCTGGAAATAAAAGCTGGCGTCTTTCTGATCGCCCTCGGCGGGAAATCGCACATAATCGAACTGAATTTCGTCGGCCCCAGCTTCCGCCGCCTTCATGGCTAGCGCTATATCGTAATCCTGAACCTTGGGCTGAGACGGGTCAGTCCAAACCAGCTTGCCGTTCTCGCGCCAGGGCTGTCCAGTCCGTTTGGATTTGACAGCCAGCTCAGGATGGGCTACGACAAGCCGCTCATCGCAAAAGATCGCGACACGGGCAATCGCATGCATGCCTTGCGAATGTAAAAATTGGGTAAATTTGGGCAGGTCGCGGATTGTGATGTGATGGGGGCCAGCCATGGGATTGTCGAAGGGAATATTGATGGAACCGTCGCTGTCTTTCACGTCGAAAACGACGGCATTTCCGCCGAGATCCCTCCAGCGCCGGATAATGCGCAACCCGTGATCGCTGCCAGCCATCAATCCGGTTAAATATACCGCGCGGGTTTCAAAGTCCCGCGAAACGGGAATGGATTTTTCGGTGATAGGGCCGGCGAGGATTCCTGGAACAACCACGGATTGTCCCACTTTCAGTGAGTTTCCCCGAAGGTCGCCATTTGCTTTTCGAATCGCTTCCATCAGCTCCGTGGATGTGAGGTAGGAAGTTTGTGAAATAAAGTGATGAGCAACGGTGTTGATCGTATCGCCCCGGTGGGCAACGTACATGGTTGACCCCAAAGGCGGCGTAGCTGCTGGAATCTCCGCCGGCTTGAGAGTGGCTGGCACGGAGGTATCGGCGACCCCGACCAGGGAAGGCGCAACCTGAGCGGCGGCTCTGGGCAGTGGGGCGCCTGCATGAAAGAGTACGAAGCTGAGGCAGAGAGACGTTACAAACAAGGCGGAAAGTAAGGCAATGCGGCGCAAAGTTTTCTCCAATAGGAACTTGTTTTTCCCTTAAATGCTATCCGGGAGGCTAACCTGCCGCCAGTTACGTCCGGCCACGGTCAACGGGCTATCCCCGAGAAGGCCATGGGTCCCGACGCTTGGGGCCGGCCAAACTCTTTCTCTTTACACGATGTTCCGCGCGGACGTAAGTGCCTCGATTGAGCCGCCACCCGCATCTAAGAGTTGAGAGGGAAGGTTATGAGCACAGCATACGAGGATGGCGACGGATTTGCACTAGGTCATAGCGAACGGCAAGCCCGGGGGCGACAAATATTGTCACCTTCAGTGGAGAAGCCGGTTGGACACTTTTCCAGGCACTCGAATAAGCCACAGGAAAAGGCCTATGAGGGACCGATTCTTATGAAATCCGCTGCTTGCACCACTCTCGACCCGACGCGCCGCAGTACCGACGCACGGGAGTTTGAAGCGGCCCTTCGCCGAAAGATCGTCGGCCAGGACGCAGCCGTAGAAAACGTCGCGGAAATTTACCAGATGTTCCTCGCGGGATTGAACCCGCCCGGACGCCCAATCGGTAACCTGCTATTTCTTGGACCAACAGGGTCCGGTAAGACTCGAGTCGTGGAAGCCCTCGCCGAATCTCTTTTTGGGGATTCTCATGCGTGCATCAAGATTGATTGCGCGGAGTTTCAGCACTCGCACGAAATTGCGAAGCTCATCGGATCGCCTCCCGGATACCTCGGTCATCGCGAGACGCATCCGCTGCTTACCCAGGAAGCGCTGAATCAGTGGCACACTGAGAAGCTAAAACTTTCGATATTACTTTTCGACGAAATCGAAAAGGCGTCTGATTCGTTATGGCAATTATTGCTTGGGATTCTCGATAAGGCGACTTTGACCTTGGGCGATAACCGCCGCGTTGACCTTTCGCAGTGCATCATCATCATGACCTCGAACCTTGGCGCATGCGAGATGAGCAGCCTGGTAGACGGCGGGTTGGGCTTCGCTCCAAAGCCGATGCTAGTGGATTCGAGTTTCGACGAAAAAATTGACCGCACCGCGGTGGATGCGGCACGGCGCAAGTTCACTCCCGAGTTCATGAACCGCATTGATAAATCCGTGGTTTTTAAGACACTGCGCCCTGAACATTTGGAGCAGATTCTGGATATCGAATTGGGGATGGTTCAGCAGCGGATTCTTACATCCTCGGCGACGAATCAGTTCGTCTTTACATGCACTTCCACCGTAAAGAGATTTTTGTTGAACGAAGGCACAGACCCTAAATACGGTGCGCGTCACTTGAAACGCGCAATCGAACGGAACCTGGTATTTCCGCTGGCGAATCTGGTCGCAACGGGTCAGGTTCGGCTAGGCGATTTCATCCGAGTGGATATGAATTCGGAGGGTGCTATCACGTTCGTGAAAGAAGCCGAAGGCACCATGCTGCCCATGATGGCCGAGCGATTCGGCGCCGCGGCCGGAGGGCCCACCTTGGTTGCCCGGGCGACGAGAACTGTTGCGCGAAGAGAATTCGGTGCAACTCCAACCGCCGATACAAAATAAGTTTTTTCTCCTGCGGGGCGTACACTCTAGTCCGCCATTTTTTGCTACATCCCCGGTTGGTCAGAACGCCAAAAATAGAGAAGCTCATTCGACCGGAACGTCATTTAGCATCGCAATTCGACAAACGCCCGTCTTCGTACGTTCTTCGCACTTTGAAATAGCGCTTTTTCTTGCCACTTCCTCCGTAGGCTCTCCGAAGCGGTAACCGAAAGAGCCGTCCGTTGAAACGGCGAAAGCCTTATACGGCGGCGCTGCAAGGTAATAGTGGAACGTGCTCCGCCAAGAGGGACTCAATTCGGGTGGCAGAGGAATGTTCGGTACAGCCGGAGCCGGGAGAAGGTCGGCACGAAGCACGAGTCCTTGCTGCTTTAAGAAGTCATCTACATATCGCGTCCAGATCGGAATCCCGTCGAAGGTAAACAGATTGTGTCCGTCTTCTTGAAATTGTGGTGCTTGTATGAAGTCTGCGTTCCCTCCGGCGTCAGTGAATGCTCGATAGAATTGTTTAGCCAGCGCAAGATTAAAGTAGTGGTCATTCTCCGAATAAATCCACAGCGTCGGCGTGCGGGAGCTCTCGCCGAACGAACGGAAAGTGTCGACCAGGACTTCAGGTTGGCAGACGACGTCTTCACGAATTGACCCGTCTCCTCCCGCGAAATTAATGGCGGCAACCAAGCCATCAGGGGGAGCCGCCGTTAAGGCAATAGTGGCAAGACCGCCAGTCGACACTCCTACGACGAGGATTCGTCTAGAATCTACCTCTGGCTGCTTGCCGAGGTACTGGATGGCTGCGCGTATATCCCGGGCAGCTTCCTGGGAAGCGTGTTTATAGTCGGGATGAGTGCAGCTGCCAATGGTTTCTGCAAACTTTCCTCCCGAGTTCCCATAGCCTCGACGCATTACGATAGCGCTGACCCAACCTCTTCGGGCGAACTCCATCGCTAAAGGAAGTATGCGCGCCGGGTCCATTGTGGCACGCTCATGAGAATCCCGAGGCGTACCGTGATTGATGAGAACAAGAGGGTAGCGGCCGGGCCCGTAGGGACGAACAAGAAACGCCTCCAAGCCGTCGGGGCCTGCCAACAGCATCGGAATACGAATCGATCGAGACTGATATTGTGGACGCGCGATCAGTCCCTCGTTTTTGCTTCCAATCGAAAGAGTAATTTCGGGCTGAGTCTCTGTACCAAAAGAAATGGTGACGGATGGCTGATTTGCACTATTCGGCGCGATAACGGTTTGCGAACCCATATGCGGGACAAAAACTAAAACGAACAAAAAAAGAAATAACGTACGGGATACGACTCCGACCGCGAGGGGGAGAGCGTCCGCCAACGTCAGCCGGGGATCCTTCTTCAGGCTATGGAAACCGAAGCGAAAGTAGCGGTACGGGCCTTCGAGGTTATTCGGCCAATACCCAAATAGGCGTTTGTGTTTCATCTGCAGGGAGTCAGCCCTACAAGAACTAGCCGCCCGCCTTGAGTTCCGTGAGCACTTGTCTCGCAATCTCTTTCAACGTTTCAAAGACGCCCGTTCCCTGGAAGGCTACGGCTTCAATCACTGGCTCGTTCTTTTTGCGAAGTTCTTTTGAGAGCGTTTCGACGGACAGGATATTCGGCAAGTCTCGTTTATTGAGTTGAAGCACGTAAGGAATCTTATTGAAGTCGTATCCGTGCTGCTGAAGATTTGCATTCAGATTTTCCAACGCTTCGACGTTGGCATCCATTCGCTCTTGTTGTGAGTCGGCGACGAACACCAGACCGTCAACTCCGCGCAGAATTAATTTGCGGCTGGCGTCGTAGAAAACCTGCCCGGGAACGGTGTAAAGATGGATGCGGGTCTTGAAGCCGCGCACTGAGCCAAGATCCAACGGAAGGAAATCGAAGAACAGCGTTCGTTCCGTCTCCGTGGCCAGCGAGATCATCTTGCCTTTTTGCTGTTCCGCGGTCTTCTGATAAATGTGCTGCAGATTGGTGGTTTTGCCGCCCAGTCCGGCCCCGTAGTACACGATCTTGCAATTTATTTCACGGGCTGCAAAGTTTATGAAACTCAAAGACTTTCCTCAGAACTCGCGGACGAACATTCCAATCCTATCCAAGGATTGGGTCCGTCGCAAAATTGGCTTGGTACTGCTGGTTTTATATCACAGAGAAGGGTGTTACCGGGATTACTGTGGTTACTCATCTTGACGAAATTGGGTCCGGATTACTCTAACGGGCCGCAGGCGGTGCTGGATAGTAACCATCCCGCGCGTACACCTTCACGTCTGGCAGAGCCACCCGAACTTCTACCTGCCGGTAAGCATTGCCCAGGCTGGCGCGGGTTATATAACCCAGGGTGTATTCGTTCCGGGCTTCGCTCATCGCCCGCGCATAACTGGCCTCGATTGCGGTTCGCGAAAAATCGGTAAAGATTTCACCGGCCGTGGCGTTGGAATATTTCGGAAGAATGTCGCTGTAGCCAAAACGCGGCAGATGGATCCTCTCCAGCTTGTTGTATCCGGGAATCGCTGAACTCTCCACGGCGACGGCGTAAACCGCAATTCCCTGCGATAGCAGAACCTTCAGGACGTCCCGGTAGCTTGCATTGCTGCGATACTCGCGGCCATCCGTAATGATGAAAATTATCTTGCGGCGTTGTTTGTCGCGCCGGCTCAAATCCAGCGCCGCTCGCAGAATTGCATCATTCAGCACATGCGATTCTTTTGGTGGGGTGATTGCCGCCGGAACATTGGGGTCCACGGGTCTGTTATTGATTGTGGGGCCTTGCGGACCCAGCGGTCCACCCATAACTGGAGGTCCGTTATTCCTGCCACGTACAGTCTTGAGTTCGTTTAACGTTGCCGTCAATTGTTTACTGGCGCTGCCAAAGCTGGTTTGCCGGGAAACCGCCGAACTGTAGGTATAAAGAGAAACTTCGTCGAACTGGCTGAAGGCGCTTTCCAAAGCGGGGAACGTCTGGTTCACTCGCTGGATGGCCACGTCGGGTAATCCCAGATCAATGATGACTGCGGCGGATATCGCCACAGGATCGCTGGTAAAAAAATTCATCGTTTGTTTTTTGCCGTCTTCGTAAACCGAGAAATCTTTTGGCAGCAGCCCATCAATTCTCGCATTTGAGCCGTCAGTGACCCTTACCGGCACAATCACTTCATTGGTTGTGATTACGAATTTGTAGAGTTCGTCTTGCCCACTCGGCTTGGCTTGTGTCTGTCCGCTCGGAGGGACCATCTTGACGCCGGGCACTGGTGGAGGAGCCTCGGGGTCGGTCCCCCGGGCATTTTGATCTCCGACCTGGTCGGGATTCTGGTTCGGAGGCGGCTCATTTGGGGGTGGATTTTCGGCTCTTGGATGATCCGGTGTTGCAGCGGGAACTGATGCAGGAGGCTCTGGTTGAGGAGGCCTGACCGCCGACGGGGCATCCGGGATGTCTTGATTGGGATTGCCCGATGGCGCCTTTTGGGCTGACGAATACACGGCCGCAAATGTGCAAAACGAAAGGGCCAGGAGACCCGCAAGGCTTCTATCCCAGATATTCCTTTGAGGCAAACGAGACCTTTCTAGTCCGAAGGACGCAGCTTCGATTGAATCGGATGCTGGATCCCGCCATTTGGTGCATCTAATGTTGATAGAAATAGACTAACAAAAACAGTGAGAGAATACTTTCCATGTTAAAAATGCGGTTCCCAGCGGTTCTGTTCTCGCTTTTGTGCATGCTAGCGATACCCCTCGGTTCTATCAGCTATGCCCAAACATCGGGTGGGGCCGATGCGCCTCCGCCGCGAGCTCCCGATTCCCAGGATTCCAAGAATCAGGATTCTAAAGATCAAGACGAACCTACCGAAACCTTGAAAGTCAGCGTGAACGTGGTGCAACTCTTCTTCAACGTCAAAGATAAGAGAGGCGCGCTGATTCCTAATCTTACCAAGAACGACTTCCAAATTTTGGAAGATGGCAAGCCACAGACCATCAAGTACTTTACCCCTGAATCGAACTTGCCGCTGACGTTGGGCATACTGATTGATTCGAGCGGCAGTCAGATAAATGTCCTGGACATGGAAAAGCAAGTTGGGGGCGCGTTTCTGTCCCAAATTATTACCGACAAAGACTTGGCGTTCGTGATTGATTTCAATGTCAATGCCGATTTGTTGCAGGATTTTACAAACTCCGTGCATTTACTCAAGACTGCACTAAATAGTGCGCGCATCAATACTGGTGGCGGGGGAGGAGTGATTCCAGGCATGGGCGGCGGCCCTATCCCGACCGGGCCGACTGGCCCTAAAGGCACCGTTCTCTACGACGCGATTTACCTAGCGTCTCACGACGAATTGGCGCAACAGGTTGGACGGAAAGCCATGATTATCCTTACCGACGGCGAGGATCAGGGTAGCCAGCTGAAGATTCAAGATGCGATTGAGGCGGCACAGAAATCTGACAGTATCGTCTATGTCTTGTTATGCGCCGACCGCGGCTTTTATGGTATCGGTGGTTACTCAGGCGAAGGAGAAATGAGAAAATTAAGCCAGGAAACGGGCGGCCGGGTCATAAACGTTGGAAACAAGGCGGATAAATTGAAAGAGGCCTTCGACCAGATCTCCAACGAACTTCGCAGTCAGTACAATATTGGTTACACCCCGACTAACACCGCCAAAGATGGCAGCTTCCGTAAAGTCGAAATTAGGCCAAACAGCAAAGACTACAAAATCCAGGCGAGGAATGGCTACTACGCAATGGCGCCGAAAGATTGAGAAATATGCCTCCAAGAGTTTGTCTGTCTTTCTGAACGACGGTTCTTCTTCGTTTGCGAAGAAGAACCGAGTCGAAGGAGTCCCTACTTTCAGTGACAGTTGGGGGGGTTATCGGCAAAATGCAAGATCGCGCATGGAATGGAATAGGGATGTTTCGACTCTCCGAGCTTCCGCGAGCGGAAACTCAACTTCGCTCAACACGACAATGACATTCGCAATAATTTCGTTTCTTTTAATCCAGCATTTATACTTTTATTAGAAGCGCAAGGGAGATGGTTCTATGGCTCTTCAAAAGACCGGTAAAATCTGGCATAACGGCAAACTTATCCGTTGGGAGGACGCGAATATTCATGTGATGTCACACGTCGTTCATTACGGTTCATCGGTATTTGAAGGTGTGCGTTGCTATGAACTTCCCAGCGGGCCAGCCATTTTCCGGGCGCAGGAGCACATGCAGCGCTTGCTCGACTCCGCCAAAATTTACCGAATGGACTTACCCTTCTCCCGCGAGGAGCTGGTTTCCGCGATGGTTGAAGTTGTTAATACCAATGGCGTATGGCCGTGTTACATCCGGCCGATTGCATTGCGCGGCTATGGCGATGCGGGTGTTTCTCCCGGGGGCTGCCCGGTCGAGGTTTACATCGCAAATTATCCCTGGGGAAAGTATCTAAGTAAAGACGATCTGGGTGTTGACGTCTGTATTTCGTCGTGGACGCGGCTAGCGCCCAATACGCTTCCGGCGATGGCGAAAGCTGGTGCGAATTACATGAATTCGCAACTGATTCGGATGGAGGCCACCATTAACGGCTACGTGGAGGGAATAGCCCTTGACGTAAATGGCTACGTCAGCGAAGGCTCGGGGGAAAACGTATTTGTGGTTCGCAATGGCGTCTTGCAGACGGCGCCGCTCGGCAATTCGGTGCTGCCGGGAATCACTCGCGATTCGGTTCTGAAAATTGCACGCGATCTTGGAATTCCAGTGCTCGAGGCGGGTATTCCCCGCGAGATGCTGTATATCGCGGAAGAGGCATTCTTCACCGGTACCGCGGCCGAAGTCACTGCCATTCGCTCTGTGGATAAAATCAGCGTCGGCAAGGGAACAGTCGGGCCCATTACCAAGGCCATTCATAAGGAATTTTTCGCTATCGTTCATGGCGAAAAGGCTGATCGGTTTGGTTGGCTGACGCCGGTGTCGGTAAGAAGTAAGCAGCCGGTAAGTGTGTAGAGAGAGGCCGGACGAAGGATCGTATCCCTATGTTCCGCACCAGAGGGTTTCAACCGGGTACTTTGTGAACGTTTTGTCAGCCGTGAGGATAGTCATTTCCTCCACAATTGACTGCGCCAGAATCAGGCGATCAAAAGGATCCCGGTGGTGTGGGGGAAGATCGTATACCTTCACCGCATGGGCGTGAGTAACTGGAAGAGGGAGCAGGTTTTGCCTCGCCATAAATGAAGGTATGCACTGGGCGGGAGGCGACGGCAAGTGTAGCTTTCCCAACCCCGCTTTGATGCTAACCTCCCACGAACTGGCGGCTGATAAGTATATTTCTTCCTGCCCGTTCGTCAATATCTCCCGGCCTTTTGGCGCGATTCGCTCCACTTCGCCAATACTCCACAGCCAGATACCGGTGTCGAGTAAATACTTCACTTGTGTTTCCGGTTGGGGGTCTTTACGAGTTCCGGAAGTTCGCCTCCATAGAATTCCTTGAGCAAGTCGTCGGGCAGCGGTGCGTCAAAATCGTCCGCAACCCATACTTCGCCTCGAGCGAACCCTAACGGACGAGTTTTATTTTTCGGTTGTACCGCGACCAGCTTTGCCACCGGGACACCCGCCCGGGCAATGATTACCTCTTCTCCGCCCGCAACCCGTTGCAGGAGACGGGATAGATGGGTCTTCGCTTCGTGGATGTTCACTTCCATGAAGTTATTGTGGACTAAGGTTGTGGACTAAGTCAACCTGGCAAAGAAACAAAGTATCCGGTATCGCTGGAAACAACCCTGCGCTTGGCGGAGCCTGCTAGCCTATTAAGGTGAGTGAGGTAGCCCGCTGCGGGATAGCATGGCGAGATCGGCGACGCAGGATGCGAACGTTTAAGTCCATCCAGCTTCTATTCTTCCCGCTTGTCGCTGGGGCAGCAGTTCTGTCTTTAAAGTTCCCAAACGCATACCGGAGGTCGACGCCCGAAGCGCTCCTCATTTTTCCGGCTTGGTTCGTCGCATATATTGCGGCCGGCATCTGGCTAAATCGATTCCGGTGCCCACGATGCGGCAAGCTGCACTATTGGAGACTGGACTTGAAGGGGTACATGGAGAGACAGAGAAATTGGCGCGACTGCCGCCATTGCGGCCTACCTCAGGATGCGGTGCCAGAGTAGAAAACCCTCGGCTCTGACCCATTCAACGCGGGCCTTAGCGCAAATGCCAGTCGCAATCCCACCGCCCGCGCCAATCGCAAGTCCCATTACCAAGGTCATCTTGGGATAAGTGACTTTTCGGTCCATCATACGAGCATGATTCTGGGGGGACGTGTCGGATGAATATTGATGACCTGCTTCGGATTGCGATGGAACGGCGCGCCTCCGACTTACACCTGAAGGTTGGCAACTATCCCCATCTTCGTATTGATGGCGAGCTGACTCCACTGACCGATCAGCCGCGTGTCAGCGCCGAAGACATGCTGACAATGGCTTTCAGCATGATGTCTGCCCGGCAAAAGCAAAAATTCAAAGAGACCACAGAAATAGATATGGCATACGGCGTGGCCGGATTAGGCCGCTTCCGTGTCAACGTTTTCCAGCAGCGCGGCAATGTGGGATTAGTCCTGCGTATGATTCCCACCAAAATTCGCGCTCTCGACGAACTCTATTTGCCGAAGATCGTCGAACAAGTCTGCGATATGCCGCGCGGCTTGATCCTGGTCACTGGGGTTACCGGATCCGGCAAGTCCACAACTCTGGCGGCTATGATTGACCGCATCAATTCCACAAAAGCGGAACACATCATCACGATTGAAGATCCGATTGAATTCCTGCATCGCGACAAAAAAGGTTACGTAAACCAGCGCGAGATCGAAGTGGATACGCCCTCGTTCTCGGCTGCGCTGCGAGCTTCACTGCGTCAGGATCCCGACGTCATACTGGTCGGTGAAATGCGCGATATTGAGACCATTGGAACCGCAATCCATGCGGCGGAAACCGGACACATGGTTTTCTCCACATTGCATACCCTCGACGCCGTTGAAACCATCAACCGTATTATCGCGGTATTTCCGCCTCCGGAGCAGAAACAAATCCGGCTGCAACTTGCGGCTGTGTTGCGCGCGGTAATCAGCCAGCGTCTGGTAAAACGCTGCGACGGAGATGGACGTGTGCCTGCGGTCGAAGTAATGATTAATACCGCCTACATCCGCGAATGTATTCTCGTACCAGAAAAGACGCGTGCGGTTCGTGATGCAATTTCGGCCGGGACTTCCCAATACGGGATGCAGACCTTTGATCAATCCCTATGGGATCTGTTTCAGGCCGGGCTGGTCAGCTACGAAACGGCTCTCGAAAACGCCTCCAATGCAGACGACTTCAAGCTCCGGATGCAGGGCATTTCCTCATCGAGCGATATGTCGCGCAACTCCATGCAAGCGGCAGGCTTCGGCTCGCGCTGATCCAAGAAACGGGATATTGCATTTTTCAAGGAAAGCGGTGAGTCCCCGTAAACCCGGCATACAGTACTAAGCCTATTGATATCCGGGTCCGTCGAGCCGATAATGTTCGCATGTAGGGGCAGACAGTATGCCAATGTCATCTCGTGCGGCGCTAATGATCGGTTTTCTTCTTAGTTTCTGCACCTTCGATAAACCTGCGTCTGCTCAGCAAATCGGGCACCCCGTTCCTAAAATCCTAAACGGTGATCCCTCCACGCCAACCCTGGTTTATGACCCGAATGACCGCTTCGAGGAACAACAGGTCATAATGAAAAATAATCATCCTCAGGTGCATCCGGAAAACCCGTCCGAGATCGCGTGTTTCTTGCCCCCACTGGTTGGAATTCACGCTCCGACTGTAAAAGTCGCGGCCCTGGCAACGCAGGCCAAAGCCAGTCCGGAATATGAAAAAGCATGCCGCGCCATCGCAGATAAAAAATTTGATTTAGCGGAGAAGCAACTGCGCAAGGCCGTGCAAAAGTATTCTGGATACTCCGCCATGTGGGTTTTGCTTGGTCAGGTACAGGAAAAACATGATGAAACGGCGACGGCGCGGGAGTCATGTCTTCATGCTTCGAAGGTTGATCCGACATTCGTACCGGCCTATCTCTGCCTGGCGGATCTCGCTTCACATTCCCAGGATTGGAATGAGGTGCTGAAGCAGAGCGAGAGAGCATTGGCGCTTGACCCCGCGACCAATGCAGTAAGTTACATGTTCAATGCGGGAGCGAACTTCAGTCTTCATCACTTTGGGGACGCGGAAAAGAGCGGGCTGAGAGCTTCACAATTTGCCGAAGATGATGTGGACCCCCGTCAACTCCATTATTTATTGGCGGAAATTTATGAGGCGAAAGGCGACATGGCCAATGAGATGGCGCAGCTCCGCGAGTTCCTAAAGTTCGCGGACGGCAAAGAGGCGGAAGTCGTGAAGCACTACCTGGCGAAACTGGGTGGACAACCAGATAAGTCCAGCGCCGTCGAGCATGCCGCAAGATAGTTTTCGAGAACCGGCTATCAATTCCTCGCCGGAGCGCTTGCGAAGCGCTTTCAGGGCTATGAGTTAGGTATAAAATAAGCTGGTCTTAGTTATTATCCCCGGGGCCCTACAACTGTTTGGAAGGACGTCTTATGAGCATCCACATTCCGGCTTACGTGCGCTTCTTGTCCTCTATTTTATTGCTGGGCCTGTTGGGTTCTCCGCAGTTAGTTGCGCAGCAAAGCACCGTCCCTGAGTCCGGGCAGACGGGCAATCTCGTACTGAAGAGAATGGTTCGGCGGGTTGTTGTAGATGTTGTGGTGACGGACTCGAACGGAAACCCGGTTCGTGGCTTGACCGAAAAAGATTTTTCAGTGCGGGAGGACGGCAAACCGCAACAGATATTATCTTTCGACACTCATGATTGGACGGCCGAATACGCGCCCCCGAAACTTCCGCAGCTTCCTGCAAACACTTATTTGGACCTCCCGGCCACGCCGGAGCGAGGCCCGCTGTATGTCCTTCTCTATGACCTCGTCAATACGGAAATTGACGATCAAGCCACGGCTCGAAAGCAGTTGCTGACCTTCATCAATACGAAACCGGAAGGAACCCGTTTCGCAATTTTCGTGCTTTCGGACGAGCTCCGTCTAATCCAGGGTTTTACTGACGACCGGAAGGAATTGCTTGCCGCACTGGATCCAAACTCGCCAAAGCCTCACGTACCCAGAATTTTCCTCATGGGCCGTAACTCTGGGCGCGGAGACGTCCGCATGATGGTTTCTGTGCTCGATGACATCGCCAATTTTCTGGATGGATTAGCCGGGCGCAAGAACTTGATTTGGTTCTCGGGCGCGTTTCCGCTGACGCTTTTCCCCAGCGACGACGATGGCCAGACTTACCGCGAGGAAATCAAGGACACGCTAAACACAATGGCGAGGGGTCAGGTAGCCATTTATCCCGTGGACGTTCGGGGAGTAGTGGTAACGGATTCTTATGCTCCATCAGGGGCGACGCCGGGGGGCGGAGTTTATTCCGATTCTCGCAGCGGCGACCGGAGTACGGGAACGGTAGGAAGCGCACCCGGCTCAACCGGGGTTGGGGGCAACGACGCTCCCGGTCCGGGCTATTCTTTGCTGAACAGCAGCTATGCCACGCAAGACGAAATTGCGTATGAGACCGGAGGCCATGCCTTCCATAGCAATAATGGCCTCAAAGAGTCTTTGTCCAAAATTACCGAAATGGGCGCAAATTACTACACCCTTAGCTACTCACCGACGAATGAAAACTACAATGGCAACCTGCGGGCCATCGAAGTGGAGCTTGCGCGCCGTGGCTATCATTTGTCATATCGCCGTTCGTACTATGGGGATGATCCTACCTCGCCACGGCATACAACCTACAGAGCATCGGATTCCTCCACGGAGCCTTCCGCCAGCCAGCCCGGCGAATTGCTTTATGCGAATATGCAGCACGGCGCACCTCAGGCGCATGAAGTATTTTTTAGCGTTCACATTCATCCCGTTGCACCGGCGGCAGCGGCAACACCGGCTCAATTAAATTATTTTGCGGATCAGCCCGCTTTTGCGGCGAAGCATCACAAAGACAAGCCGCTAGCGCAGTTTCAAGTCCAGCCTTACGTCGCGGATTTCTTTGTTCCCAATCGCCAGTTCAGGCAAAACCTCCCGGGCGGAGAGGGCGAAAATCTTGAATTTACGACTGTCGTCTATGACGCTGATGGAGTGATTCTCAACAGCATTGTCCAAGTGGCGAGCGACCCTGCCTCGGCCGCCGAACAATCCACGCGTCAACATACCGGCTATCACGTTCTACAGAACATTGATGTGCCCATTAAGGCCGCTTCGATACGCGTCGGAGTACGAGACAAAGCGACCGACCATATCGGCACGCTGGAGGTTGGTTTACCGTTGGCGCCGGAGGCGGCAACGCTGGCGAAGGGTTCAGCGCCTAATAACTAAGACGAATCTTCGGCCCATGCGATCTTTCTCCACGAGGTGGTCCCAAGTCTTTCGGAGCCGCCAAGCCAACCCAAGGCCGTGGTACGATAATCGTTCCGAAGGGAAATACTCCAGTGCCCTTAACCTTCTGTGCAAGCCTTAGGTAATGCAAGCTGGATGCACTGGCAGTTGCGATGACCCCGCCAAACGGCTCCAAGCAACGAATGGGCAAACTTCACCATTTGCCATCCGCATTCCTTATCTTTGGCTTGTTTTACACGGCGTTGCTCCCCGCGATTTTAGTGAACGTCGTTTTTCCGCCTACCGCTTCTGCGCAGGAACCATCTGGTTTCGATGAACTGGTTTCGCAAGCGTCCGCGGCTCGCGAGCAGAATAATCTCCCGCAGGCGATTGATCTCTACAAGCAGGCGGTCGCGCTTAATCCAAAATGGCCGGATGGCTGGTGGTTTCTCGGATCGTTACAGTACGCCACCGACGCGTATGCTCCGGCCCGCGATGCTCTCACCCATTACATAGAAATCAATCCAAACGCTGGCCCGGCCATTGCGTTGCGAGGACTATGTGAGTTTGAAACCGGCGAGTATGTGCAATCGTTGCAGGATATTCAGCGAGGCCTCGCCTTAGGGGCGGCGAACCGGCCGCGAAATGCGGGGATACTGCAATACCACGAAGCCCTACTGCTTACTCGCAACGGAAAATTCGGTGACGCCCTGCAAGAATACGGGCTGTTATCCAAGACCAGTGCGTCGAACCCAGACTTATTTGAAGGCGTTGGGCTGGCGGGTTTGCGGACAGCACTGTTACCGAAAGAAGTTGAGGCCAGCCGGCACGAATTATTCGTTATGGCGGGCGACGCGGCGTTTCATTTCATGGCGGGCGACGAGAAAGCCGCGCAGCAAAAGTTCCAGGACTTGTTTCAGCGTTTTCCAACCGCGGCGAATACGCACTATCTTTATGGCTACTTATTATTTCCGAAAGACCCCGATCAGGCTGTGACAGAATTTAAGCGCGAATTGGAAATAGCACCGTCAAACGCGGCTGCCAGCTTAATGCTGGCCTGGAATTCCCTGATACGGAACAATCCTTCGGAAGCGTTAGTGTACGCTCAAAAAGTGGTGGCGGAAGAGCCTGCATTTCCCGGTGCGCAACTGGTGCTGGGCCGCTCGCTGGTTGAAACAGGCGACGCACAAGCTGGATTGGCACATCTCGGAAAGGCGTTGCAGCTTGAACCTCAGAACCTCGAGGCTCATATTGCCCTAGCCAAGGCCTATTCAGAATTGGGACGAAAGCAGGATGCCAGGCGTGAGCGGTTACTCTGCCTCGAACTTACAAAAAATGAAACGAATCAGGTTGCGAGTCCTTAAAATTTTCTCGATCGCGCTATTCTGCGTCATGCTGCCAGCAATTGCTCAGACGCGCCAGAATAGGTCGGACTCCGCTTGCGCGAGTTGCCACGCCGCCAGGTCGGCAACCCAGCCTAAAACGCCGATGGGGCGAGCCTTGGAGCTCCCGGGAGACGATCCGACGCTCAAGGAGCATCCCAAGCTAACGTTCCATAGAGGCCCCTACACCTACACCGTTGAGACGCACGGCGATAAAAGCACTTACAGCGTTACAGATGGTGCGCATACGATTTCACTGCCTATTCATTGGAACTTCGGGCAAGGGGCTCAAACCTGGTTTCTGGAACGAGACGGGGATTATTTCGAAAGCATGGTGAGCTATTATCCGTCCATAGCGGGACTGGATATCACGACGGGAGATGACAGCCTGAGCCCAACCACTCTGGATGAGGCGGTCGGTCGAAAACTTCAGAAACATGAGCCCAAAGACTGCTTTGGCTGCCACGCCACGAATGCCGTCGCAAATGAAAAACTAGATCTCGCATCGTTACAGCCGGGAGTGACCTGCGAACACTGTCACAAGGGCTCAAGCGCCCACCTGGTAGATGCCTCCCAAGGCGAGTATGGGTCCACTCCGCCGGATTTGCGCAAGCTCTCTTCAGAGGACATATCGAATTTCTGCGGACAGTGCCATCGCACGTGGGACATGGTGATAAGAAGTCACTGGCGAGGTCCGATCAATGTCCGCTTCCAACCCTACCGCCTCGCGAACAGTAAGTGTTTCGACGGAACAGATCCGCGCATCAGTTGCATCGCCTGTCATGATCCGCACCAGGATGTTGTCCGTCAGGATTCTTCTTATGATGGAAAATGTATGGCATGCCATGGGGTGTCAGGCCATCCGTCGTCGGCCTCTTCCGGGAATCCGGCGGCTTGTCCTGTCGCCAAATCGAATTGCGTCAGTTGCCACATGCCGAAAGTCAAACTGCCTAATGGGCTGATGACGTTTACGGATCATCAGATTCGCGTCGTGAAACCGGGAGAACCCTATCCCAATTGAAAGCTTCCCCGTGACTGTGATCGCCCTTGGGTAAAGAACCCAGCTTATTGCGGGACGACCTCCTTTTTTTCGATTATGCTTTCGTATTGAGGTGTTTCTTCCGATCCAATGATTCAAATGGCAATACGTCGGATGCGGGTCGGAGCGGGGCTAGCGCTTGCGGTATGTTTGATAACTTCGCTTCTGCGAGCGGAATGCGCCGGGCCTCATGCCTTGGAAGTTAAGATTCACGACCATCCAGATGCATCGGTATATTCCGAACTCGGCTTCTGGTACGGAAATCATGGGCAATACGCCTGTGCGGTCGAATCTTACAAGGCTGCACTAAAGCTTGATCCAGGTTCTCCGGACCTTTTATATCTTCTGGGACTCAGCCTCTACTCTTCAGACCATTCCAAGGAAGCTATTGCCCCTCTTCAAGAATCCATTCAACTCAAACCAGAAGTCCTCAAATCCCACCTGATCCTGGCTTTTGCGCTAGGTCAACTGGGGCGGGCTGAAGACGCGAAAGCTCAATTTGAGGCGGCGTTGCGAATTGAACCCCACTCAAGTGAAGCGCTTGATGGTCTGGCCAAACTTCTAATTGCCGAAGGAGACTATGCTTCTGTGATCGGGCATTTGCGTTCCGCCCCACCCGATGAGAATCTCACGCTCGACCTCGCCACGACGTATGACAAGGCGGGAAGCCTTGACGATGCTGCCGACGTCCTTACTGAAGCGGTTCGCACGAATCCTTCCTCTCTTCCCCTTTCGACCGCGCTTGTCACCGTCCTGGTCAAGCAGGTACGGTACGAGGACGCCGCGAAATTGGCGGAAAAATCCGTTAAGCTGCATCCCCGCGACCTTGGTGCTCAGATACTTTATCTTCACGTTCTGGTCCTCACCGATGATGTGACTCGGGCGCGTCCCCTTGCCAAAAAGTTGCTTGTCGCTGCGCCTCATGATTTCGCAGTACTTTATTTAAGTGGCGTCCTCGAGCGTGGCGCGGGAGAATACGCAGCGGCCCGCGAACATCTTGAGCAAGCGGTGGCTCTAGATCCCAGCCATTCGAACTCCCGTTACAACCTTGGAGTAGTGTTGGCGCAGCTGAAAGATCCTCGTGGCGCAAGGGAGCAACTCGAGAAGGCCATCGCGCTTGGGGCGCCTGACCCTGAGGTCCGCTTTGAGCTGGCGTCAGTTCTTCGCACGCTGGGCGAAACTGAACTCGCGCAGGAACAACTAAAACTTTATCAGCAGGAAGCTCAGGCGAAGGCTAATCGCACTTTGGCGGCGAGCAAGGCCGCACAAGGTGACAAAGAACTCGCCGGTGGCGACCCTCAGAAGGCGGTTGATTTTTATAATGAGGCGGTCAAAGCCTATCCGCAAGACGCCTCCCTTAACTACAAGCTGGCGATTGCATTGGATCGCACTGGCGACATCACGGCCGAGCGAAGCGCGTTGGAGCAAGCCGTCAAAATAGATCCTGACCTTGCGGTTGCCCAAAACCAATTGGGCTATCTGTTATCGCGGAATGGTGACGCTGCCTCTGCGGAAGAGCATTTTCGGCTGGCGGTTCGCGCCGCTCCCGGTTACACCCAGGCATGGATCAGTCTAGCCGCAACTCTCGGCATGGAATCCCGTTTCCCCGAGGCTGAAGAGGCTGTCGCCAGCGCTCTGCGGCTTGATCCACAGAACACAGAAGCCATTCAATTGCGTAAGGATTTGACCGCCGCCCAAGCGCAACGCTAAGCCTTAGTATCTGCAAACACCTGATAAACTTCCGATCAGGATCAATCTAGGATGATCAACTTAGAATGACCAACGCAAAACCGCGCCATTGGACCCGCCGTAGCGTGCTCCGCTTGTTCCCGGGGTTGTTTGCGTCCGGCCTTGTTCCTGGTCATTTCTCAATAGCGCCTGCAACGCCAAAGGCGTCCCCGCCATTCTCCCGTTTCGTGGACGTTGCGGCGGAGGCTGGGCTCACACACACAATGGTTTACGGCGAAGAGGGCCACATTACATACATCGTGGAAACGATGGGTGCAGGCTGCGCATTCCTCGACTACGACAACGATGGTTGGATGGACATTTTCATCCTCGGAGGCCGCCGCCTTGACGGCGTTCCTCCTGGGGCGAGCAACCGTCTTTACCGGAATAACCGGGACGGCACATTCACGGACGTAACCGCGAAAGCCGGCCTGATGGACGCAGGCTGGGCTTATGGCGTCTGCGTTGGCGACTACAACAACGATGGCTTCGAGGATCTCTTCGTCACTTACTACGGCCAGAATCGGCTGTATCACAATAATGGCGATGGCACTTTTTCCGACGTGACCAGCAAGTCAGGATTGCTCAATCCCCACACCCGGTTTAATAGTGGTTGCACATTTGTGGACTATAACCGGGATGGATTGCTCGATCTTTTCGTTTCCAATTACGTCGAAATCGATCTGGCAAACGCTCCCAAGCCTTCGTTGAATGTGCCCAACTGTAACTACGAAGGCGTTCCTACGAATTGCGGTCCCAACGGCCTAGGCACCCCCGGCCATTACTTGTATCGCAATAATGGAGACGGAACTTTTACCGACGTTTCCAAGGAGTCGGGCATCGCCGCCTGCCGCGGTTCGTACGGCCTAACGGCGGTGGCTTTCGATGCCGACGAGGACGGATGGCAGGACATATTTGTTGCCTGCGATTCAACGCCCAGTCTGCTCCTGTTGAACAACCGCGATGGCACCTTCCGTGAGGAGGCCCTGCTTCGCGGCGTCGCACTGGGCAGCGGTGGCGAACTGCTAGGCGGCATGGGCGCCGGCGTGGGTGACTACAACCTTGACGGCCACCTCGACCTCGTAAAGACCCACTTCCAAAATCAGTCCACTGGACTTTATCGCAATAACGGCAAGGCCGAATTTGATGATGTCACTGCGCAGGCCGGACTTAATCCTGAACGCCGCTTCATTAGTTGGGGTACGGGTTTTGTTGATTTTGACAACGACGGCAATCCCGACATTTTCGTTGCGACTGGAACTGTTTATCCGGAACTGGAACACATCTATCCAGCCAAATACCCGGCACACAGCCCGCGCCTGGTCTTTCGAAGTCAAGGGAATGGTTCCTTCGTCGAACTTGGCGATGAGGCCGGCCCCGGAATTTCGGCACGGCACACGAGCCGGGGCTGCGCCTTTGGCGACTTCGACAATGACGGCGACATGGATGTGCTCATCATGAACATGAATGAGCCCCCGTCGCTGCTGCGCAATGACGCTCCCGCTGGAAATCATTGGCTGAAAGTGCGTTTAGAAGGGACGAAGAGCAATCGCAGCGCTATCGGCGCGCGCGTCCTGGTCCACTATGGAGGAAAGGTGCAGGCCCAGTCTGTGACCAGCCAGTCGAGTTATCTGTCATCAAATGACCCGCGTCTGCACTTCGGATTAGGGACAGCAGTTACGGCCGACGTCCAGATCTTCTGGCCAACTGGCAAGAGCGAAACTTATCCTAGATTAACAGCGGGCCAGCTTGTCACGATTCGTGAAGGCGAGGGAATCGTGAAGGGTCGCCCATTTCGCTAGCGTTAAGATCTACTATTCGACGACTGCTTGCTGCTCGTTGTACCTCTCATTTTAAATTGCGTCTCGACGGTTCGACGAGAGCCCGGGTCAACTGTAGGATTTTCTGTCGCAGATTGCGAATGGCCAAAATTGCTTTAAAGAATTACAACGAAGCACAAAGTAACCTTTCGCATGTGATCAATTTTAAGAGCCTGCCAAGGCTAAACAATGGTGTAACGCCGTTAACATCAAGGTGTTATTTCAGCGAGACCAGCTTCTCCACCAACTCCGAGTAGTCTTTCTTTTCCAGCCCGTGGACCTGCTTGTTGTATTCGTCCACTTTGCTTGAGTAATTCATTGAGCAAAATTTTGGGCCGCACATGGAACAGAATTTAGCTTCTTTGTAGAAATCGTCGGGCAGAGTTTCGTCGTGCATCGAACGGGCAGTCTCTGGATCGAGGGACAATGCGAACTGCTTTTCCCAGTCGAATGTGTATCGCGCGTAGCTCAGCGCATCATCGCGATCCTGAGCACCGGGACGATGCCGCGCAATGTCCGCGGCGTGGGCCGCAATTTTATAAGCGATGATGCCGTCTTTCACGTCTTTTTCATTGGGAAGGCCCAGGTGTTCTTTCGGAGTGACATAGCAGAGCATCGCCGCGCCGTGCCAGCCGATCATGGCCGCGCCTATGGCAGAGGTGATGTGATCGTATCCGGGCGCGATGTCGGTTACGAGCGGTCCCAAAGTATAAAAAGGGGCCTCGTAGCAAAGCTCGTTTTCTTTCTCTACCTGCTCTTTGATCTTGTCGAGAGGCACGTGTCCCGGCCCTTCGATCATGACCTGGACGTCACGCTCCCAGGCTTTCTTCGTCAGTTCGCCCAAGGTTTTCAGTTCGGCAAACTGCGCTTCATCGCTGGCGTCGGCAATACAACCTGGACGCAAGCCATCTCCCAGAGAAAAACTCACATCGTGTTTCGCGAAAATCTTGCAGATGTCGTCAAAGCATTCATAAAGAAAATTCTGCTTGTGATGATGCGCCATCCATTGCGCAAGAATCGCTCCGCCCCGGCTCACGATCCCCGTGATGCGTTTCGAAACCATCGGTAAATACTGAATCAGCACGCCCGCGTGGATGGTCATGTAGTCCACGCCCTGCTCGGCTTGCTCTTCAATCACTTCGAGCATCACTTTGGCGTTCAAATCCTCCACGCGTTTCACCCTCGAAATCGCCTCGTAAATCGGTACGGTACCAATCGGGACCGGCGAATGCCGGATGATCGCCTCGCGAATCTCGTGAATATTGCCGCCCGTGGAAAGATCCATCACTGTGTCCGCGCCGTAATGCACGGACGTATGCAGCTTTTTGAGCTCTTCCTCAATATTGGAAGTGACGGCGGAATTTCCAATATTCGAATTGATCTTGCACAGCGAAGCCACGCCAATGGCCATCGGCTCAAGCTCCGGATGGTTGATGTTCGCGGGAATAATCATTCGTCCGCGAGCAACTTCATCACGAATGAGTTGCGGCGAGACCTTCTCGCCGCGGGCTATGTACTCCATTTCTTCCGTGATAATGCCCTTACGGGCAAAATGCATCTGCGAAAAATTACCGTCGTTGGGATTCGATCTGCGGGTGGCAATCCATTCCGCGCGCGGCTTGGGGACGATAGACCCTCCGTTAGTATGTCCATTGTTTCCGTTGCTAGGAGCGCCATTCGTAGAAACCATCGGTAATACCACCCTGTCGTGAAGTTTAAGTGAGCTTCGATTATACGCCGCGAAATGCGTGGCCTTGGTTTTCGAACGGACAGATGAGGATGGGCTGTCACTGTGCGCGCTAATTCGGTTTGCGCTGCTGAAGCTCCTTAGGATGACTTGGCGCCGGCTTGGACCCTTCGGGCTTCACCACCATTGCATTGGGCGGCGCAGAAGGATTAATTCCAAAATCCCACACGGCAGAACTCAATTGGCTTTTGTCCATCATTTCTACCAGCGCATACTCGCCCGAGGTTAAATCGCTGGCAGGAGTGATCTTCGCCCAGCCTCCGGTTAGCTTTTGAATTTTGGCGGAAACAAAATCCTGCTGCTGGGTGACCTTTCCATAAACGGCAATCTTGATGTTGCCGATGATGCGTTTATCCTGCTTTGGCTGTAAGCGAAGAATGCGAAAGCGATCCCAAGGTTCTTCCACGTCCTGCTTGCCCGGTTGGGCGGAGTCTGTGCTTTCCTTCTTTTGCGGAGCAGGATTCTGATCCTTCGCGTCGTCTCCCGATTTGATATAAATCGAGGGCAGCGTCACGTGTGCTTGTATCTTGCAATGTAGGCCGTCAAGTTCAATTGTCTGCTTGCTGCTCGCAATTGGATCGATTGCCGCCCGCAGGAGATTATGCTTGGTATCGCGGTCTACTTCGGCATTATTCTCCTGCAATTCCACTAGCTCTGGTTCGGTCTGAAAAGTGTCCAGCAAAAACACCACTCCATCCTCCGGCAGGCGCAATCCTGGTGCGACCTCCGGAGACTTGGCTTCTTCCGCTTGCCGCTCCGCCGCCATTTCTCTGTCGAGTTGAACAGCCTCAGGAACCGGCGAGCCTGTCGCGCGATCTTTCTCAAACTTCGTCGTGGCGTCCCAGTCCACTAATGAATTCGGTAAATCCTCCCACTCATTGCGTTCGGCGCTGAAATAGTGAACGCGGTCGCCATGAATCTCATATTTGGTGATGAGCTGGTAGGAGCCATCTTTGAGGATGAGGCGCTTGGCAAGTTGCTGGGCAGGACTTGACAAGGCAAACAACACAAGGCATAGCATCCCGGAACATCCCCCAAGGATGAAGGGCCGCCACTTCTGAATACCACTTTTCGATGCAGTTTTCATGCCTGGATTCCCCAGCGAAGGTTGCGCCGAACATTTAGATGCAGAGTTGCCTATTTTGATAGATTGATGACGCAGCGGAGCCTTTCAGATTTTCACATTTGCTTCTGTAAACTTTTCTGCCATAATTGATTGTGCAACCAGCCTGCACAAAATTCCAAACACAATTTAAAGTGAGGAAGCGATGTCGGCAAAGTACATCTTTGTGACGGGCGGTGTGGTGTCTTCTCTCGGTAAGGGACTGGCGGCGGCCTCCATTGGCTGCCTGCTGGAGAGCCGTGGACTCAAAGTCAATTTGATGAAGTTTGATCCTTACCTGAACGTTGACCCGGGCACAATGTCCCCGTTCCAGCATGGAGAAGTTTTCGTTACCGACGATGGCGCTGAAACCGATCTTGATCTGGGCCATTACGAACGTTTCACCCACGCCAAGCTTTCCCGCGACAATAACTGGACCACCGGCAGAATCTACGAACAGATTATCGCCAAAGAACGTCGCGGTGATTATCTTGGCAAAACCGTTCAGGTAATTCCGCACGTAACCAACGAAATCAAAGCCGCGATGAAGAAAGTCGCGCAGGATGTGGACGTCGCAATCGTTGAGATTGGCGGCACAGTCGGCGATATTGAGTCTCTTCCATTCATGGAAGCAATCCGCCAAATGCGCCAGGAACTGGGCCGCAAAAATACGCTGTTCATGCACGTAACGCTGGTCCCATTCATCGCTGCGGCGCAGGAGCTCAAAACTAAACCGACCCAACATTCTGTAAAAGAGTTATTAAGCATTGGGATTCAGCCCGATATTTTGTTGTGCCGCACCGACCGTTTTCTTTCCAAAGATATCAAGTCGAAGATCGCGCTTTTCTGCAACGTCGAAGAAGAAGCGGTAATCACCGCCAAAGACGTGGCTTCCATTTACGAAGTTCCACTCGTCTTCTCCCGCGAAGGAGTGGACACGCTGGTCCTTCGATATTTGCACTTGGAACCCAAAGATCGAGATTTGAAGGATTGGGAGGAAATCGTGCACCGCGTCTATAACCCAAAGGCGGAAGTTACGATTGGAATTGTCGGCAAGTACGTCGAGTATGAAGACTCGTACAAATCCCTAAAAGAGGCGCTGGTTCATGGCGCTCTGGCCCACAACCTGAAATTGCAAGTGAATTGGATTGAAGCGGAGGGCCTGGAAGCGGGCGAGCGTGTCTGCGAAGAGCAACTCGGGGACTATGACGGACTGCTGGTACCCGGAGGATTCGGGAAACGCGGCATCGAAGGGATGCTGCATGCCATCCGCTATGCGCGGGAAAAGAAAGTTCCATACTTCGGAATCTGTCTGGGAATGCAGACGGCTTGCATCGAGTTCGCCCGCAACGTTTGCGGTTTGGCTGATGCCAACTCCAGCGAATTCGATCCTGCAACGCCGCATCGCGTCATCTACAAGCTACGGGAACTGACCGGAGTTGAAGAACTTGGCGGCACCATGCGCCTGGGCGCGTGGACCTGCAAGATTGAGCCCGGCACTTTGGCACACAGAATTTACGGTCAAGATGAAATCAGCGAACGGCACCGGCATCGCTATGAATTCAATCGCGAATATGAAGAGACGCTTACGGCGGCGGGATTGCGTATTTCCGGTTCAACGCCGGACGGAACATATGTGGAAATGATCGAACTACCAGATCATCCTCATTTCATTGGCTGCCAGTTCCATCCCGAATTTAAATCGAAGCCTTTGGAGCCGCATCCATTATTCAAGGCGTTCGTTGGAGCGGCCTATGAACGTGGGCTTGAGCGCCGTGCAGATCGGGAGTCCGCAGCCGTCGAGTTGTTTCACCGGCCGGTAAAAGTCGCAAATCGTTAAGGTCCCACCGCAGAGGGCGCTGAGAACGCCGAGTAGAATTGACTATTAGAACCTGACTGGTGTTGCGCTGTTTGAAAAGTTCCCTGTGTTCCTCTGTGCCCTCTGCGGTAAAAAAAATGACGAGTACCTTCAAAGTCGGCGATGTCGCGATAGGCTCCGGAAATCTGTTTCTGATCGCCGGACCATGCGTCATCGAGAGCGAAGACCACGCCATCCGCATGGCGGAAATCATTAAAGGCGTGACGCGCGCCCTCAGCATTCCATTCGTTTTTAAAGCCTCTTACGACAAAGCGAATCGCACCTCCATCCGCAGCTTCCGCGGCCCGGGGCTGGTCGAAGGGCTCCGCATTCTGAAGAAAGTAAAAAACGAAGTTGGAGTTCCGGTGCTCACCGATGTGCATCAGGCCGCGGATGTCGCGAAAGTTGCGGAAGTCGCCGACGTGATCCAAATTCCGGCGTTTCTCTGCCGTCAAACCGATCTCATTGTCGCGGCTGCGATGAGCGAGCGCGTTGTGAACATCAAGAAGGGACAGTTCGTCTCCCCGTGGGACATGAAACAGGCGATCGAAAAATGCCGCACCGCGGGAAACGAGAAAGTTTTTCTCACCGAACGCGGATCGAGCTTCGGTTACAACAACCTCGTCGTGGATATGCGGTCACTGGCGATTATGCGCAAATTCGCGCCGGTCGTCTTCGATGCGACGCATTCGGTTCAGTTACCGTCGGCAACAGAGGGAAATGGCGACAAGCCCACAGCAAGCGGAGGCCAGCCTGAATTTATCCCAGTGTTAGCGCGTGCGGCAGTAGCCGCAGGCGTGGACGGAATATTCATTGAAGTGCATGACAATCCCAAAGAAGCAAAATCCGATGGAGCGAATGCCCTCGAGTCCACGAAGCTGCGCGGTGTATTGAAAGAATTGCTAGCGGTACAAACCGCCCTGGCAGCGGCGCACGCGTAATGAGGTATCGGGTCGACTTCAAACTCTCCCCATGATCAAACAGTCCCGAAGGGACGAACCAGCTTAGCCCAGCGCGGCAGCGCTGGGTGTGGAAGAAAAAGCGATCAAGTCCCGTACGGGACGACCTACTATCCGAGTACATGTGCCGGATCGTACGCGATCTCATATTTCCTTAGTAGCTCCAGAAATTCCTCTTCGTAACTGCGTTTTGCATGATGGGCACGCTGGTTCTCGATGTATTTGATGGTCGAGTCCGTTTGCGAGGCGCTCACGCTGAATGCGCCATAACCTTCCTGCCAGGCAAAATTCTTTCTCGCAGTGCCGGTGTCATTGATCCATTTTGAAGAACATGATTTCAATATTTGCACCGCTTTCGCCATCGCAATCGTCGGCGGTAAGAGCAAGAATGCATGCGCATGGTCGTCAACACCTCCGACCTTGATCGCCTCGAATCCGTGATTCCGCGCGATTCCGGCCATGTATGGCCAGAGCTTGACCTGGAGTGTTTCCGAGATGCGTTTCTCGCGATCCTTCGTGCTGAACACCAAATGGATCCGGTTGCTGGAATATGAGTGCGACATTGGTCGTCCCTGCGGGACTTCCTCTCGCTTGCTTTCGATCCCAGCGCTTCCGCGCTGGGCTAAACTGGGTTCGTCCCTGCGGGACTTGATTCCCTCATTCGACGATGGTCCCGTCCAATATGGACTTCAAAAAAAACGTTACGCTCGAGGTACCAGCCTTTACTGTGATGGATGTCACATTCGGAGAAAAATTGCGCGCGAGCTACAAGGTATGCCGGTCCCCCTGACTCCACTTAATTCTGCTACTATTCCGGCCACATCGTCATCTGATTCAGAATGTTTGTAATCGCCACCGTCGCGGGCTTCATTCTTATCTTCAGCGTGTTGCTTGACGCGTTTGAAACTATCGTTTTGCCGCGCCGGGTGCAGCGCCACTTTCGGCTGACGGCATGGTTCTACCGGCGCACGTGGCGGCCCTGGAGATCGCTCGCGCGCTACATCAAAACTCCTGGTCGGCGCGAGAATTTCCTCGGATATTTTGGGCCGTTATCTTTGATTTTCCTGCTGGCCCTTTGGGCATTTTGTTTGATTTCCGGATTCGCACTGTTGCAGTACGGATTCGGAAAGCATGTTCAGCTCGGAAGCGAAACCATCAATCTGTGGACTCTTCTGTATTTTAGTGGAGACACTTTTTTCACGCTCGGCATGGGAGACGTACTGCCGACCGCGACGCCGAGCCGTGTGCTGACCGTATTTGAAAGCGGTATGGGCTTTGCTTTTCTGGGCGTTGTGATTGGATATCTTCCTACTATTTACTCTGCCTTTTCCAGGCGTGAAATCGAGATTTCCCTGTTAGATGCGCGCGCAGGCTCTCCTCCGACCGCCGGGGAATTTTTGGTTCGCCTGGGAGGATGCGCACAACAGGCCGTACTCGACGAGATATTTAAAGACTGGGAACACTGGGCGGCTGAAGTATTGGAGAGTCATCTTTCGTATCCCGTGCTTAGTTTTTTCCGCTCTCAGCACAACAACCAATCCTGGCTGGGAGCCTTGACCATAATGCTCGATTCCACCGCTTTGGTCATCTCAGGAATTGACGGGATCCGCAATGAGCAGGCGAAAATTACGTTCGCAATGGCCCGGCATGCGGCGGTGGATTTGGCGCAGGTGGTGAACGCGCAACACGATCCCAGCGATCATTCCAACCGCTTGCCCCAGGAAGAATTTGTTCGGCTGCGGGAATCTTTCGCGAAACGTGGTCTTCGCCTGAAAGAAACTCCTGAAGCAGAAAAGAAATTGGTTCACTTGCGTTCGCTTTATGAGCCGTACGCGCTCGGAATTGCAAAGAATTTATTCATTACTTTGCCACCTTGGATTCACGCCGAGAAGAGAAAGGATAACTGGCAGGCGGGGCCATGGGACAAGCAGATTCAGGCAGCGGCGGGCCGTCCCGAAGGCGACGCCGCCTCACCAGCCGAAGAACATTTCTGATTTAAGAAACGTAGGGACAGCGGGAGGCGGCTGAGTCTACGTGTTTTTAATTAGTGCTTGGCCTGCAAAAATCCTTTGCGGCGCTGTTCGCTGTAACGATGCAGCGCGTCGCTGATCACCGGATACGCTTCGGTTGCAGGACGTATGTCGTCCACTTCCACCGCCTTGCCTTCGAGTAGTTTGTAATCCTGGAAAAAGCGCCGCAGCATGATCATGCGATGAGGGGGCATCTCTTGCGCCTCTCGATAGGAGTTGAATTCGGGATCTTCAGTCGCGATGGCGATGATCTTGTGATCTTTCTTGCCGGCATCAATCATGGTCATCAGTCCGATGGCTCGTGAGTGAATAATTGTCAGCGGCACAACCGTTTCCTGACATAACACCAGAACGTCGAGGGGATCGTCGTCTTCGGCGAGAGTCTGCGGAATGAATCCATAATTCGCCGGATAATAAACCGCCGAATAGAGAATGCGGTCAAGCTTAATGAGTCCACTGGTCTTGTCCAGTTCATACTTGACGCTGGAACCGAATGGAATCTCAATTACGCTTTGAAACTCCTGCGGCAGCATGTCGCCGGGAGTAACATCATGCCAGGGATGAATCATAAGTCGTTAAAAGCCTCGGTTTTGGGGATGTATTGGATGAAATATCATTCTAACGGATGATGCGCAAATGTCTCTGGTCATGGGTAGTGGGTCAGTTTGCCTCGGTAGCAGAAAAACAATCGACCACGAAGGACAGGAACGGTCACGAAGGCCAGTTTCGACGGTTTCCTTCGTGCAACTTCGTGTCCTTCGTGGTTGAATGGTTTCGCAACTTGACCCTACACTCCAAGGTGCCACTACCTGCTTCTGGTTACGAAGTGAGTTTCGATTGAAACTGACCCACCACCTTAATCATGAGATTTCGACGGTAGGCCTCGCCATAACCCTTGATTCTTCCGGGCATCACGGCGTAAAGTTTGCGGTGGGGATTCAGAAAGCAATATGTCGAAGCAAACGTCAAGATACCTGAAATTCGGCGGGGCAACCGCACTCATAGTCATCTCGCTCGCGTATTTGGCCTATACCGGCGTGCGAGAGAGCAAGAGCTATTACGTCACGATCAAAGAACTTCGGGACATGGGGGATGGCGCATACAGCAAGCGATTGCGCGTTGCGGGCAACGTGCAGCCGGGATCAATCAAGCGCAGTGGGACAAACGTGCAGTTCGTGCTGACCGAAAATGACAAACTGTTGGCCGTGATTTACAGCAGCACCGAGCCGCCTCCGGATACTTTTAAAGACAATTCTCAGGCGCTCGCCGAAGGCAGTTTCGGTCGCGACGGAGTATTTCGTGCCACGCAGTTACAGGCTAAATGCGCTTCGAAATATGCGCCAAAACAGGCGACAGGCTCAGGCGCAGCATCTCAGCCGCCGGCGCAAACCTCAATGACCGATTGAAAAGCGTCAGCTATTGTCGCTGACTTAAAGAATCCTGAGCGTCTCCCGTAAGGCAGTCAGCGCAGTAACTCTCCGGAGGTCCGAAGTAGCTCGGTCTCACTACGCCAGATCTCACGACTAGTTTTTGCAGGACCACGCCCGGATCTACCATCCAGAATTTAAGAGTGTGGTACCCAGGGCTTGCCAGCGTGTGAGCCGAGTCACTCTTGCGTGCCCCGTCCTTTACGGATGTTGCCCAATCCTCCAGCGAATTTTTACCCAGCGCGTCAACGACCTGCGGAGGCTGATCGTCAAACGATATCGCGTATCGCAGCCCGCGTCCCGGAACGAAGTTCAACGTTGGGGCGAGGATCGCTTCGACATGAACCGCGCCGGAATCGAACAAATACATTTTGTATTCGAGGGAGGGCGAGTTCTGCGGTGGGACCACGCTTTGTGCCGTCACAGGAAATATCGTCATCGAAGACAGCGTCCTTCCGTAATCGTCAAGTTTTTCCCAGCTTGTTGTGCCTGCGTCAATCTTCTTTGAATAGTGCTCGGCTTCCATCGAAACATAGCCGTCGGACTCAACAAAGCCTTTCGCGGACGCTCGTACCGGTTCTTCCGGATTGAACATCCTGACGTTTACCGAGACTGAATCCGTCCCAACTCGAGTCAAGTTCACATTGCCGTCGCTGGAGCCTTTTGGCGCCTGCTGCCAATCCACGCTCACCCAGATTCGCTGGTCCTTGCCGAGAGTGCCATGCGTTGTGCTCAGAGTGATCCAGGGATCGCTTGTTGTGGCGGAAAACTCAAAAGGTGTTTGACCGCGAGTGAAGACGTCAATGTATCTTTTCTGCTGGTTGAATATATCGAACTCCGGAAGGGCGGGCTTCTCGGGTGCGCCGGGCCAAGCAGAAGTCGAACCCTCCACGGCAACGCCCAGCGCTCCTTGCAATGGAACATTAGCCTCAGTGACTGCGGGCATCACATTCGCCGGCGGATCATGCCAGGATGTGTAACCGATGTGAGGCTGGTCCATCATGTGATCCCACTTGCCATTTTCCATGTTGTGGTTGTAATCGTTCGATAAATTAGCATCTGCCTGAAACAGCGCGCGGGCTTGTGCCGCGAAGTTATTCGCGCTGGCGCGCCCCTGGCTGGCGTAAAGGTGATTTTTCCCGACCGCGATATACAGTTCAGCGACCTGCGCCGATGCTTTCGCTGGATAGAGAACAAGTTGAAAGAAAGCGTCACGCTCGTTGTCCGGCAATTTGCTGTAAATTTCTTCAGCTTTCTGCGTGATTGATTTCCAGTCGGCGAGCACCCGCTCTGCCTCTTGATAATTCACCACGCTGAACGTGTCGGGATCAAGCAGTTCCGGCTTCCGCCAACCGTTGTACTTCGTGTATTTGGAAACGATGTCCGCGATCTCCGGAGCGTACTGCGGACCGAATTCCCGCTGCGCCCAAAGCTTGGAGAATTCTGAAGTACTATTTTTCGGCCATCTTGTTGGATTCCATGCGAAATCAAGAAAGAACTCGATGGGAAATTCCATCGGCTTCAAATCTCCGACGTTGACGATCCAAATCCGATTCGCACCGTAGTTGTAGGCTAGATTCATCTGCTCCCAAACTTTGGTGATTGGAATAGTGTTGAGCCACTTGTAGGATCTTGGATCGCCCACGTAGTCGAAGTGATAATAAATTCCCGCGCCTCCGCTTCGCTTCCGTTCCGCCTCGGTCGGCAGTCTGCGTATGTTTCCCCAATTGTCGTCGCACCAAAGCAAAGTCACATCATCCGGAACGCGCATACCCTTCTCGTAATATTCCTGCACTTCTTTGTAGAGCGCCCAATCCTGGGGTACGGCGGATAAATCGGGATTTACGTGATCGGCAATAATCTTTCTCTGGTCTGCCACTATTTTTTCCAGCAACGCGATATTTGCGGCCATGGAGCCGCCTTCTACCATCGGCTTGTCGCCGTCGCCGCGCATGCCAATGGTCACGATGCTTTCGTAATTCTTATTGCGTTCGACGCCTTCGGTCCAGAACTTGCGCAGAACATCGCCATTTGTGGAATAGTCCCATGGACCTTTGCCATGACGTTTCCATTCCTGTTGCGCTCGCAGCATCGGCTCGTGATGCGACGTCCCCATCACGATGCCGTACTCGTCCGCCAGTTTGGGATTCAGAGGATCGTCTTCATTGAATGCGTTGTTCCACATTGCGGGCCAGAGATAGTTGGCCTTTAGTCGCAGGAGTAGCTCAAAGACTTTCTCGTAAAACTGATGATTGTAGTTTCCAAACTTTTCATGCACCCAGCCGCTGAGCGACGGCGCTTCGTCATTCAAAAATATGCCGCGATACTTGACCGCAGGCGGACCTTGCACGTATCTGCCGGATTTTACGAACAACGCATTCTTATGCTGTACGGGAACATCAGCCCACCAATACCACGGCGAAACTCCAATTTCCTCAGAGAGATCGTAGATGCCATAAATGGTGCCTCGCTTGTCGCTGCCTGCAATCACCAATCCGCGAGCGACGCCTGGCATGGGCCTCGTTACCACTTGAATGAGAAACGACTCCCACTTCCCCCGTATTTGTCCGACGTCAATCTTTTTTTCGCGGATCAGCCTGTCAATGATTGCGCTTTCCCCAATTGTGCCGATGATAATGGCGTCTGCTTTGAGGCTCTTCTCATCGTTGCTGATGACGGGCTTGCTGTTCGTGACACGCATGATGTCGGCCTGCAAATCGTTAACGGCGCGAACGACACCAGGAAAATCGTTCGCATCCACCGAAATAGTTGCGACAGATTTGCTTTGTACGATTGGAAAACTGTCTCGACGATAAAAGCCCTCGACATATTGCGTTTGGCCGAGGCCAAAACCGGTCCCAACAAAAATCAGTGCGAAGAAAACGACCGTCACCAGTCTGGTTGGAGAGAAATCGCCAACATCAAGCGCATCCGATCTGACGAAAATATTTTTCATCTCGGCACTTCTGGGAACGTTAAGTGCTTTATCAGATTTCAGCAAATTGGTGTTTGGATCCGCAAAATTCGACGTTTTTGAAGCATACAGCATGCCGGGCCAGGATTGCGTCAAACGGAAAAGGCTACGCCTATAGCTATTTCAATTACTTACAACGATCATGCGTTCCTAGTCTGATTGAAAATACACCGAAAGCACCCCGAAAACCGCATCGACACATGTGTCGCTGCTCTTTTTCGGCGGGGATAGATATACAAGTCCCATGGGAACATGAGGTTAGCCGCAACTCCGACCGTTTTAAGCAATTTTTGGCGTAAAGGGCGAAGAATAAACAAATGACCCGACCGAAAGCCGCGTCATTTTTGGTTTGTGAAAACGATCCTTTTTTTCAGGACGCTACGATTTCTCGACAATCGAAATGCATTCTTCCAGTACTTGCATGGCAATGTCCGCTTCATCTCGCGTTACGATCAGCGGCGGAGCAATTCGAATCGTGCTGGGACCGCATCCCAGGAATAAAATTCCGCGCTCGAATGCCAGCTCGATAATCCGGTCGCGGGCGGCTGCGGCGTATGCCTTGGTCTGCCGATCTTTTACGATTTCCACGCCAATCATCAGCCCACGGCCACGAACGTCTCCAACGATCTTGTGCTCGCTGGGCCACGCTGCCATTTGTTTTAGCATGTGATTCCCGACCTCGGTGGAATTGGCCATGAGCTCTTCGCTCTCGATCACGTTGATTGTGGCCAGCGCTGCGGCGATGCATACCGGATTCCCGCCAAAGGTTGACGCATGCGATCCCGGAACCCAATCCATGATCTCGGCTTTGCTCATCGTGATTCCGAGAGGCATCCCTGAAGCAATGCCTTTCGCCATGCAAACGATGTCTGGCTGCACCCCTGTGTGTTCGATTGCCCACCATTTTCCGGTGCGGCCGGCGCCACTCTGAACTTCGTCGGCGACCAGCAGAATTCCATGACGATCACAAATTCGGCGAAGTTCCTGCATGAAGACATCCGGCGCAACGACATAACCGCCCTCGCCTTGAACCGGCTCTACAAAAATTGCCGCGACTTCCTCGGGAGGAAGCGTTGTCTTGAACAATTTATCTTCGATGAAGCGCGCGCAATCCAGCGAAAATGCCTCGGCACTTCGCCCTTCGGGACGACGATAAATGTCAGGATAAGTTACATGCGTGACGCCCGGGACCGGAGGTCCAAAGCGCCGTTTCTGCTGCGGCTTTGAGCCGGTCAGCGACAGTGCGCCCATGGTGCGTCCGTGGAACGCGCCAAAAAATGCGATGACATTCTGCCGCTTGGTGTGATAACGCGCAAGCTTTAGAGCACATTCAATCGCTTCCGCGCCAGAGTTTCCGTAATAAAACTTATGCGGACCCGGCATGGGAGCAATCTTGGTCAACCGCTCCGCCAGAGTGACCAGACTCTCGTAATAAAAGTCCGTGCCCGACATATGAATCAATTCGCCGGCCTGCCGCTTGATTGCAGCGACTACTTCAGGATGGCAATGTCCGGTGGAAACGACCGCTATGCCTGCTGAGAAATCGAGAAACTCGTTGCCGTCCACATCGGTAACAACCATGCCGCGGCCTTGCTTGGCCACGAGTGGATACGAGCGCGTGTAAGACGGCGAAATATACTTCGCGTCGCCGGCCAGTATTCGTTTTGCGTTGGGACCGGGAAGAGCGGTGATAATCTTCGGCCCGACTAAAGTAGCGGTTTCCATAAATCCTCCAAAATCACGATTGCGAGCGGGTAACTGCCTGGCTGGGCGAAACGCTAACAAGACATTTTTGCCGCGAGCCCTTCAGAAATCGGAGAGGGTCTAAAACTAGTCGCTACCAAAGAGACTGGGACGTACCTGAGAAGGGAGCACCGCTAAGTGGCGGCGCGGGCAAACCAGCGAATGCAGCCAGCAAAAAGGCAAATGCGAATTGGGTCGTTGAAGCCGCATAGAGAAACGATCCTAAATTCATTATAGACCCGGGCCGCGACCGTCGTAACCCCCTTACGGGCCACGCCCTTCGTGCCGTTTTCCAAGGCGACTGACTCATTGCCATTAGAGCGATAGCCAGAAATTAGACAAACTCATGACAGAGTGATGACAACCCGCACCACGGGTTAGCTAGGATTCGAAGCTGGGTCAGACGGTGTTACAGGCAAAGCTGCTTAAAACAGCGCTGCCGATCGGAACTGACCCACCAGGTTCGCACAATACACAAGGAGAAATCCCCCATGCATCGCCGCATTATTGCGTTTACGTTCACGTTTGTGTTCATACTGATGGTTGCTTCCACCGCATCCTTCGCCCAATATCAACTCACGAATCTAGTTTCAAATCAGGTAGGCCAGGCAAAACATATTGATCCCTTACTGGTAAACGGCTGGGGTCTTGCCCGCGCCGCGACCTCACCATTCTGGGTAAGTGACCAGGGTTCGGGTTGGAGCACTTTGTACAACGGTTCAGGCATTAAGCAGGGCCTGGAAGTTGAGGTTCCTACCGCGAGCGGCTCCGGTACTGGCTCGCCAACCGGGGTCGTATTCAATGGCTCCGCAGAATTCCAGGTGAAGGGAAAGTCAGCGCCCTTCATCTTTGCAACACTCGACGGAACAATCAGCGCCTGGTCGCCGGGCAACGACTTCAATAACTCCATCATCGTCGTGCCCGCAGCAGGAGGCGCTTCCTACACCGGTCTGGCGATTACCAGCAATGCCTCTGGAAATTTCCTCTTCGCGGCCGACATTGCCAACAATAAGGTGGACATGTTCGACGGCACCTTTACCCTCGTGAAGTCGTTTACTGACACAAGCCTTCCCGCTGGGTTCGCACCGTTCGGCATCCAGGACCTCAACGGTCTGCTATACATCGCGTTTGCCGATACGTCTGGCGCCGCGGGGGGATTCATTGACATCTACAGCGAAGATGGCACATGGCTAAAGACCCTCGTCCGAGGCAAACCGTTAAACCAGCCGTGGGGCATGGCGGCGGCACCAAAGAATTTCGGTCCGCTCAGCAATACCCTGCTGGTCTCGAACAATACCAACAGCGGCACTATCAATGCCTTTAACGCCATCACCGGCGAGTTCGTAGGGACGATTAAAGACACCAATGGCAAGGTGATTCGCATTGACCAGCTGTGGGGAATTGAGTTTGGTGGCGGAACGGCCAGCAACGGAAGGACGAACGAACTGTTCTTCACCGCAGGTCCGTCGAACAACCTCGCTGGAACCTTCGGCTCGATTTCACTCAAGTAGCGGTGACGCTAGCGCGGGCAGATTGCGCAAGGAAGGCCGCCTTCTTAGGCGGCCCTTTTTATTGTGAACCTACTGCAACGCTGACTGCGTCAGCTTGACGGCACAATAGGGAGTGGCAGTTCCACCCGCGACGTGGCAGTTCTGTCCATTCACTGAGCCTGGCGCGAGAGTGCTGAAGTATAGGTTTGTTCCGCCGTTGGACACCTGATTGTCAACAACGATGCTGCTTGTCCCTCCGAGCTTGTGGGGAGTTGTGACGCATGTGGAGGTCGGGCTGCCGTTCGAGCAGTTCGAAGAAGCCGGAAGTCCCGCGGTGATACTCGAACTCTTCACAAAGCCGTCGTTCGAGCCGTTAGAAGTGCCGCCGACTCCAAAAAATAACCGGTCCGTGGTTCCATCGAAAAACTCGGTCAGCGGTGAACACTCATCGCCAATCGAAGAATTCACCGCCCACGTGGTCGTCGGAGGAGTTCCATTGTTAAGCTGGCCAGCGGTGAACGGATACATATATATCTTGGGATTTGATGGAACCAATCCGCCGCCCGCGGCTTGCGTTCCGGACACGAATCCGCAAGCCATAATATGGCCCCTGGTGGTACCGGTCGTCCAAAATTGGTTGTCGAAGTCTCCTGCGTGAACGTTCCCCGTAGTGCAATCACCTCGGCCGGTAGCAGATCCGAGATCAACCGTGTTCGATGTGCTGATCACTGTGGCCGACGTGAAGTTTGCGGGTAGTTGGGTTATCGCCCCGCCAATCCCCACGACGCTACTGCATCCCGTGAACGCGAACACCTGATCAACTCCAGGATTGGCACTATCGGTCACGACAATCGGCGGATCAACGACGCCCACGCCGTTTTGCGGGGGATTCTCGGCCGTCCATCCAATCGAGACCGTGGCAGCGGTGGTTTTTGCAGGATTGACGAGGTTTATCGCGTAAAGGAAGCCGGTTCCGTCGCCGATGAAAATTTTCCCCGTATTGTCATCCACTGTGGGATTAGTCAAAACTTTGCTGAAGGTTGCAGTGGACACTGTTACTGGCCAGTTAGCGTCCGCGGCAACTACGGGCGTTCCGCCGCCAAAAACTGGACTGATTTTATAAAGCTTGCCATCCCCGGTGCCTACGTAGGCGGTGTCGGTTCCGTAATCAATCCACGGTGAAGTGGGCGTGCCCGCGCCGGAGATCTGGACCGTGGTCATGCAATTTGCTGTTGTCGGCTTGGCACAAGAGCCAGGTGTCGAAGGAGCGCGCACAGTGCCAGTTTGCGATGGCGGCGCGGGAATTGGATTCGGCAGCACCAGCACGTGGAAAAACGAACCGGCCGTCGCCGTTTCTACAAAAGCTACTTTAGTGCCGTCTTCCGAGATTGACGGAGAGGTCGTAATTTTTCCCCCACCTTGCGTCACCGTGTTATAGGCAAAAGATACCCAGGGAGCACCGCCGTTGCAGGCGGGGCTCGCCCCGGTGTAGAGGTTGTTTATTCCGACCATGTTAGCCTGGACCCCGGAAACAACGGTCAGACCGAGCAGCACGAAATCGTTGTTGCAACTTTGTTTGGTGACGTCGAATCCGTACTTGGCCGGAGACTGATCGGCAGGAACAAATCCATTTTCGAGCGAGACCGCCCAATCAACCTTCATCGCGTTCTTATGCCGTCTCTTGGCCCGCTTTGCCGCTTCAATCGCGGTCCTGCGCATGACCATGTTGTAGACGTGCCGGGGTTCGGTGATCCCTGCCTTGAGCGTGGCTGAACTGTCGTCCCCGGTCATTACAAGGTGTCGCGAACTCCAGTCCTGAGGATACCCAAAATGGGTCTCGGCGGTCGCGTCGCCGTTTTCGGCTCCGTTCCCCGCTGCCTGGAGCGATGCCGGTACGCATAGCGCGAGACCAAGCACCAAATGAACAAACAGCCCTTTAAACCCCTGCATACGGCACACCCTTCATTCTGCTGATAGACCTTTGTGAGTTCAATATTACGGGATTTTGTAGCAGATTCCCACTATGGGAAATGCGGAGCAACCGCCCCTTTCGTAACTTCGGCGAGGTACTGAAGATGGAAAGGGCCAAGCCGAAGAATCAACCCAACGCTCGTATCTTTGGTTCACCTATATGATCAGGGTCAGAGCAGCGAAAGTTTTGAGCTGCGAAACATCATACCCAGAGCTCGGGAAACTTTCCGGATGAGCACAGCGATTATCGTCAGAAACAACAGTACGAGTACAGCGGCTGAATAAGGGTGGGCCGTCGCAAACCAGGTTAAGCCGACAGCGAGAACATCTTCCCCAAGACTTAAGGCGGTATTAGAAAGCGGCTCTGGTGATGGGGTTACGACGGCGCGCAAGGCGGTCTTGCTGCTATGAGCGGCAAGGGCGATGGCTCCCCCAATTATGGTCGCCAGCATTTGCTTCAGCGGAGAAAGCTGAGATGTTGCGCCGAAGGCCAAAAGGGCTGCGACGGGCACGCGTACAAAAGTGTGCAGTGCGTTCCAGATCAGATCAACAACCGGAATTTTATCCACAACGAATTCGATTGCAAATAGACCAAGACAAGCGCCAATAATCCACCAATCTGCCAGAGCGTGGAGTCCCGACGGCAACTGAAGCAGGTTAGCGTGGGCGAGGATCCCTAACGTCGCGACCGTGGCGTATACGTTAAGACCGGCGGCGAAGCTGATCGCAACTAATAAAGCTGCGATCTCGCTTCCCTGCAAATTGAGAGTGTGAAACATTGTGACAAGATGGTATCGCGGCTGCATGGCCATGGCGAATACGGGGCCATCATGTACCTTCGCGTATGATGTCGGCCTGGAGGCGCTTTCATGCTGTCCATTCGTCCTGCAACGGTCAAAGATGCGACGCTGCTGAGAACACTAATCCGCGAGTTGGCCGATTACGAACATGGACTCGAACACGTATCCATCACCGAAGCGGATATCGCGCGGGATGGCTTCGGCCCGCAACAAAAGTTTCGTGCCGTCATTGCCGAATGGAATGGAGATTCCGCCGGGTACGCGCTCTTCTTCGAAGTCTATTCAACGTGGCGAGGGCGTGCCGCGCTGTTTCTTGAGGACTTATTCGTGCGTCCGCAATTTCGGGGTAACGGAATTGGCAAGGGATTGCTCGCGCACGTCGCTGGTGTGGCGCGCAAGGAAAACTGCTACGGAGTGAAGTGGGAAGTGCTGGACTGGAACCAGTTGGCAATTGATTTCTACAAATCTATTGGGGCCGAATTCAGAAATGAGTGGCGTTCAATGCTCCTGACAGGGGAACCGTTGCAGCGCTTCGTCAGCAAAGTTTCAAGATAGGCGCAGACGCTCTTGTCCGCGCTTGCTGCAACCAATGAAAACGGGGGCAAGAGCCTGATCTACGAAGTCCTACGGCCAGCGTTTCGCCGTATCTTCCCATCCCGCAGCGCGCGCTGGTTGAGGCGGCGCGGCATTAACGGCAGCGGGTTGAGGTATCCGAATAGGGGTTTGCGCTGGTGCGGGAGTCGCCAGCGTGGGTTTGTTGCCCGCTTCCATGCCAGCTTCTTTCTCGTCGGATAAAAGCGGTGCGGCCACCCTCAACGCTTCAACTTCCTTTTCCAACCTGGAAAGCTCCAGCTCTTTCTGTCTCAAAACCTCGTAAACATTCTTCATAGCCTGGGCACCTATAGGGAAATTTTCCGGCACTAACGTTAATTCGCACTGTAGGGACAGCGCACATTTTTGTCAAGAAGGAAGCACAAACAGAGAAAGCGACAAGCAGCACTCAACTCGAATCAATCCCAAAATACTGACAGTCATCCTGAACTTGCGAAGGATCTCGCGTAGCGGATCTGCACTCCGCCCGCTTGACAGCCGAGGTACCTCCTCAACTTGATTTAGACTTCACTTCATGGGAGGCCTCGGCAAAACCCTGGTATTTCTAGGTGGAACGCTCGTCGTCATTGGGATAATTCTGGTTCTGCTTGGGCGCGCCCAAGTCCCCATGGGACGCCTTCCCGGCGACTTCATTTACCGCGGTAAGAACTCCACATTCTATTTCCCGCTGGCGACTTCGATCCTCGTGAGTGTTGTGCTTTCGATATTGCTTTACGTAATCGCAAGATTTCGACGATAAAAATATTCGCCTGCTACGTCACTTTGGTAGATGCGGCGCCTTCCCTCTGAAAGCGGTAGTTGCCCTTTCTCTCCGTCGCAATGGCCTCGGCGACATTCAAGAAGGCGCGTGCTGCGTGAGAAAGGCTGGCGGACTTGCGATAAATCATCCGCAACTTTCGGTGGAGGCGCAATTCGCGCACCGGAATCCGCACGAGTTCGCCTCGGGCGAGTTCGCTTTCCACGCTGATTTCAGGCAATAACGCTACACCGTTTCCCATCGCTACGAATGTTTTGATCGCCTGCAAGGTGGGCAGTTCAATATCCATGTGCAACGGGGTCTTGTATTGCTTGAAAGCCTGGATCACCTTTTCGCGATAAGGCGACGGCACGATGTGGGCCACGAATGATTCGGTGCCAAGTTGCCGTATGCTGACTTGAGTCTCCTTCGCCAACGGATGTTGCGGCGGAACGACAAAAATCAGTTCGTCCAGATAAACGACTGTCGAACGCAGCTGGGGTTCTTGCGGATCGTAAGTCAAAACCCCCATTTCGCAATTGTGGTTGAGAACGTCGTCTGGAATATGGCTGCCCAGCGAGCGCTGAACCATCACTCTAATCATGGGATGCAGGCGCAGGAATTCCGCCAGGACCGGAAGAAGATAAAGCGCTGTGAACTCATTGGCCGCGATCGTCAGCTTGCCTTTTTGCAGCTCTCGCAATTCGACCAATGCCTCCTGGGCGCTCACGCGTAGGTTCAGCAAGCGTTCGGCATAGTCAAGCAGCACTTTGCCCGCATCCGTCAGCAGTCCGCCGCGAGAAGAGCGGTCGAGCAACGGCTCGCCCACATCCCGCTCGAGTTTTTGTATTGTTTGGCTGATCGCGGATTGAGTACGGTGCAATTTTTCGGCGGCCCTCGAAAAGCGGCCCTCGCGCGCGACGGTCAGAAAGACTTCAAGCTGTGCCAGATCCATTCCTTCAACCTCATTGCCACGAGCGATGAGCCACAACACCCGCCCCATAGTATCTTTTGCGGGCCGCACGGCCAACTACCTCGGTCATTTCGGACATGCAAGGTTGCCGCTGTAGCATATCGGTATCCTCTCCAAATTCTGTGCCATGGGAGCGATGCCGATGAAGAAATGGAAGATTGACCGCATAATCAGCGTGGCCACGCTTGTGACTTCGGCGCTGGCGCTGTTTCTCGTGCTCAAGAAGCCTCAGCCGGTTGCTCAGACACAACCCCCTGCCGTCGCCGCCGCCAACGCACAATCATTTCAAACCAAGGTTCAGCAACTCGATCAGCCGAAGGAGGCAGGACAACCTCCAGCCGAAGTTCGGCTGAATTCGGATGAGGTCAGCGCTGCGCTGATGCAGGCTGCGTCAACGATCCCCGCTTCTGCGATGCAAGCGGCGGCGGGATCCGACCTTCCCAGCACGGTTCCTTCGTCCCCCGACGCTGCGATTGCGCCAGGAGATCCCGATGTTAAGGACTATCAGGTAAATTTTGACGGAGACGTTGCCCGCGGGCAGTTCGTGACTAAGATTGGCGGCAAGGATGTTTACGTTACGCTTGCCGGGCACCTGGGATCGAAAGATGGATACGCGACCTTCGATCCAACGGAATTCAAAGTCGGCGATCTCAACGTGCCGGTTTCTCTGGTGAACGACGCTTTGCAAAAGAGGCTGGGAGAACAGAAGGACCGACTGAAGCTGCCGGATAGCGTGGGCGACATGAAAGTCGAGAATGGGCAGTTGGTGATGACGCAGAGGTGAGCCGCAAGAAGCGCACAACTAACAATTACGACTAGGAACCCCTATGAGCGTAATTGCGATTTCGCAACAACTACCGCCTACCGCCGGGAGACCACTGCGTGAACCGTCTGTCCGAAATAGCGGTGCGCAACTGCTCCAGCGTATTCACGCCGAAGACTTTTAGACTCGCACCCCATGATGTGTGTTGTCGAAAGTCAAAAGCCGTCACACACGTTTGATCTGCATAACCGCCCCACTCATAGAGCACGATCGCTGAATCGCCGTTCAGAGCTGCCAACCGAAGGCGCTTGTTCGGAACTCCGGGAATCATGGCATCCGTGCTCATGGCCTCGCCCGGATTGACCATGTCGAACTTGACCCCGACGAAGTTGCATTTCTCGATGTTGCAAAAGGAACCCTTCACTGATTCCGGCAGCTTCCGCACGTCTGTCACGATGACGAAGTTCTCGCGCATCAGCTTGTCAAGTTGCGCCAAACTCATGGTCGCACTGTGATTTTGGAGAGGGACTTCATGTGCGAGAGGCGAATTGTCCAAATGTTCTGCCTTCGTACAGCTGGAAAGGAACAGGCTGACTGTTGTGCAGAGCACCATCACTATCGCTCGTGCCTTCTGGCAGATATTCTTCATTTGCTCGCATCATCCTGACATCGACATGATAAATGATGCTTTTGGGGGACGCGATTGCTGCTTCCGGTTTTTGATCTAACCAATGCGGCTGAAGCGGAACTTTCAAATCAGGCAGCTTGGAGCATCGCGGCAATCCTGTAACATCCAGTCATGCGGCGATTCCGAATCGTTATTGCATGTACGGTGTCGTGGCTTTGCTGCGCATTCGTATTCGGACAACAAGCCGCGCACCCTTCGTCAGACTCGTCCTCTAAGCACTCGCCGAGCATCAAGGGTCTGCCGGAACCCGGCTCAATCACTAACAACACCTATCGCAATAATTATTTTCGATTTTCATATCAAGTTCCGTTCGGGTGGGTGGATCGCACTTCCGATATGCGCGACGACGTTGAGACCGGCAAATCAAAAGTATTGCTGGCAATTTTTGAAAGGCCTCCAGCGGCAAGCGGCGAAACAATCAATTCGGCGGTAGTCATTGCAGCGGAGAGTGCGGATTCGTATCCGGGTCTCAAGACTGCCGCTGACTACTTTGGGCCACTGACGGAATTGACCGAATCCAAGGGCTTCAAAGTTGTCAACGCGCCCTACGAGTTTGCGGTGGACGGCAGGCCAATTGTTCGCGGTGACTTCAACAAAGAACGCGGCCAACTCGCCATGCTGCAAGCCTCCCTGGTTACCATCGAAAGGGGCTACGTCCTATCATTCACATTTCTCGGCGGCAGCCAGGACGAAGTCAATGACCTGATCAGAAACCTGAGTTTTGGGAGTCGAAAGCAGACACCGAGAAAGCTTGAGGAGAAAAAATGAAAAAAGTTTCCCGCGTTTGTGTTCTGCTGGCGTTCCTCGGGTTCATTGCCGAATGCGTGAGTTTTGGCGCAAGTCACAGCGGCACGTATGTTTTATTTGTGGGCACATACACCGCGGGCGGGAGCCAGGGGATATACTCCTACCGCTTTGACGCGAAATCGGGCCGACTGAAGCCGCTCGGGCTTGCGGCGAAGACCGCCAATCCGTCGTTTCTCGCTGTCGCTCCGGGGAACAACTTTCTGTACGCAGTAAATGAACTCCGCGACTATGAAGGCGCGGCGAGTGGCGGAGTCACGGCGTTTGTCATTCATCGCAAAACAGGGAAGCTAACGCAACTGAATGAAGTTGCTTCTCGTGGGGCTGACCCTTGCTACATTTCGTTCGACCGCAGCGGCAAATACGCTCTGGTTGCGAACTATACCGGCGGAAACGTGGCCGTGTTCCCGCTCTCTTCCGATGGGCGCCTCGGAGAAGCAACGTCCGTGTTGAAAGACGCCGGTCCGCTCGGAACGAACGAAAAACGGCAGGAAATGCCTCACGCTCACTTCATTGTGGCGTCCGCCCGCAATCGGTTTGTGTACGTTTCAGACCTTGGGCTTGATCGAGTGCTGATTTACAAGTTCGACGCGACGAAAGGCACGCTAACTCCGGGCCAGCCCGGCGCGGAAGCAAGCGGCCACAGCGACAACGCTCGGGATTTCTTTTCTGCGACTCTGGCCCCTGGCACCGGCCCGCGCCACGTCGCTTTTTCCGCGGACGGAAACTTTATGTACGTCATCGGGGAACTGGATTCCACCGTAACCGTGTTTGCGAATGATGAAAAAGAAACGTTCCGTGCCATACAGAAAATATCAACCCGCCAGCCGGGTGCCACCGGCGTCAATGGCGCCGCGGAGATTGCGATTCATCCAAACGGAAAATTTCTGTACGCCTCGAATCGGGGCGATGACAGCATCGCCGCATTTTCAGTTGACAGTGCAAGCGGGAAACTCAGCGTGGTGGAGCAAGTGCCGAGCGGAGGCCATACCCCCCGCAATTTTGCGCTCGATCCCGATGGCACGCGGCTACTTGTCGCCAACCAGGATAGCGGCAATATTGTTGAATTTCGTATTGATGCCAAGACCGGCAGGTTGGAGCGAATGGGCGATGTTGCGAAGGTGCCTTCGCCGGTGTGTCTTGTGTTTGTGCCGGAGGAGTGGAGGTATAGGTGGAAGCTGGCCGACAGGCGACCGTTAGCCGCTACGCTTATTCCAACACTTCGGGGTGTAATGCAATATTCTTCTCGCCGGCAGCTTTCTTCTCTTTATACTTTTTCAGCCAGGCTTCCCAGCTTTTTCCCGCTGCAGGGTCGCGATCGCTGAACGCGAGTGCGCCGATGTCCGCGTAAGAAATCAAAACTTTCTGATTGCTGGCTTTCTCAAAAATGCGCACGAAAGAATCGGCCAAGGTCAGCCCGCTGCGGCGATCGAACAAGTAGCCTTCAATTTTAGAACCGTCTTTGCGCGTGATCGTGATATCGCCGCGAAAGTCGAATGCTTTTTCGAGAGCATGCCGGATTTCCATCTCGGTAGCGAGCGACGGGATCCAACCTTCGAGGTTTTCTCGCTGATGTCCGGGTGCGATTTCAAGAGTGTCTGGATTGGCGGACGGGGTATGGGTTTGCATTCTGTCAGGCGCGGGGTTGGATGCCCGATCAGCCTTCATGCGTTAGTTTCCTGCAAAGAATCAGACGCTTCAATCTGCACGAGGGGACCGGGAACTCGGGGTTCTGACGCCTCATCCAATAACCTCAGCGCCCCGGCATCAGGGTAACGATTGAAGAGCGTTGCTTTGACCGTCGCCAGGAATCCGCCCAGCGAGCCAAACTGGTCGTTGACTGCCGACGCTTCGTATCCGCTGTGCACCATGCAGTTCGCGCACTTGGGATTTCCCGACTCGGTGCCGTAGTTTGACCAGTCGGTCTCAGCGAGAAGTTCCTGGAATGTATCGGCGTACCCGTCCTGAAGCAGGTAACAGGGCTTTTGCCAGCCGAAAATATTGTAGGTCGGCATCCCCCACGGGGTGCATGTGTATTGCCGCTTGCCCATCAAGAATTCCTGGAACAGCGGCGAGAGGTTAAATTTCCAACTTTTCTTTCGATTGGAGAGAATTGCGCGAAACAATCTGCGAGTTCGGGCACGCCCCAAAAAATGCTGCTGGTCGGGAGCTTTGTCGTAGGAGTATCCCGGCGAGAGCATCATTCCTTCGACGCCGAGGTCCATCATTTCGTCGAAGAAAGCGCGCACGCTATTGGGATCAGCGCCGTCGAACAAAGTCGTATTTGTCGTTACGCGAAACCCCCGCTTCAGCGCTTCGCGAATACCTTCTACCGCGATTTCATAACCGCCCTCGCGGCATACGGAGAAATCATGATGCTCGCGCTGGCCATCCATGTGAACGCTAAAGGTCAAATACTTGCTTGGCTTAAAGAGGTGGATTTTCTCTTTCAGTAAAAGAGCGTTGGTGCAAAGATAAATATATTTTTTGCGCTCGACGAGACCCTCGACAATTTCGCCGATCTCCGGATGCATGAGGGGTTCGCCGCCGGGGATGGAAACCATCGGCGCGCCACATTCGTCCACGGCGCGAAAACATTCTTCCGGGGTCAGATCCCTCTTCAAAACATGAGCCGGATACTGAATTTTGCCGCATCCTGCGCAAGCCAAATTGCAGCGAAATAAAGGCTCAAGCATGAGGACCAGCGGATACTGCTTCCGCCGCGCGAGTTTCTGGCCGAGGACGTACGTTACAACCGTCCACATTTGTGAAACCGGAACACCCATAGTTAAAACGTTCTCCTGAGTCTCTTATGTTAGCAGGTTAGAACACGATGCTAGCAGGTTGGAACAGTTCCTAGTTCTCAGTTTGACCCAGTTCTCAGTTGAGTGATTCGGGTGTTACAAGCCCCCGAAAACGGCTGTTTCTATGTTATAATTGATAAAGTCCTGCATTAGCATAAGTGGCAGTAATTTCAGTAGGTTGAGCAAGCATACGGCAGTCCAAAAGTCACTTCTTTTCATGCGGAGTTGAATGGCCACTAAAGAGATCACTACGCCTGTAGCAGCCGATCCAAAATCTAAGAACGGACGCCCCGCTACTGACGGGAACGGCAACGGCGATTACAACGCGGACTCGATAAAAGTCCTGGGCGGAATGGAAGCGGTTCGCCTGCGCCCCGCAATGTACATCGGCTCGACGGGAGAGATGGGGCTGCACCATCTCGTCTATGAAGTGGTTGATAACTCCGTGGACGAAGCTCTCGCCGGCCACGCGGACAAAGTCGAAGTTACGATCCACCTCGACAACTCCATTACCGTGGTGGATAACGGCCGCGGCATTCCTGTGGACTCGATGGACATTGACGGCGAGAAAGTGGCGGCTGCTCAAGTCGTCATGACGAAGCTCCACGCAGGAGGCAAATTCGACAACTCGTCCTACAAAGTTTCTGGAGGCCTGCACGGCGTCGGCGTCTCGTGCGTGAATGCGCTCAGCGAAGATTTGGATCTCGAGATTTGGCGCGATGGCTTTACCTGGGAGCAGACATACTCCAAGGGAGAGCCCACCAGCAAACTGAAAAAAGCGGGCGCCACAAAGAAACGCGGCACCAAAGTTCACTTTCTTCCTGACAAGAGCATTTTCACCGTCAGCGAATACAACTACGACACGCTGGCCCAAAGGCTGCGCGAACTCGCGTTCTTGAACAAAGGCCTGCTGATTACGCTGACCGACGAGCGCGCCACGGACGCCAAGACCGGCGGCCCGAAGACTTCCGAATTCAAATACAACGGCGGTATTGCGGAATTTATCAAGCACCTGAATCGCGGCAAACAGGTTCTGCATGACAAGCCGATTTACATGGAAGCCGACCGCGACGGCGTGGTGATGGAAATCGGACTGCAATACAACGACGCGTATTCCGAAACCGTTTTCAGCTTCGCAAACAACATCAATACCGTTGATGGAGGATCGCATCTCTCGGGCTTCCGCACGGCGCTTACTCGCACTATCAACTATGCCGGGCAGCAGATGGGCCTTTTTAAGGATGTAAAGGAAAACCTCACTGGCGACGATGTTCGCGAAGGATTGGTTGCGGTAATCAGCGTGAAGCTTCCGCAGCCTCAGTTTGAAGGCCAGACAAAAGGCAAATTGAATTCCGATATCGCTGGGATCGTCCAGGCATTCGTAAACGAGCGGCTTGGCGCTTACTTGGAGCAGAACCCAACCGTTGGGCGAAAAATCATCAATAAAGCTATCGAAGCTGCGCGCGCCCGCGAAGCCGCAAGGAAAGCGCGGGACCTGACTCGTCGAAAGGGCGCTCTTGACGGTGGTGGCCTGCCAGGCAAACTAGCGGATTGTTCTGAACGGCAGCCAGAGCGGTGCGAACTGTTCCTGGTAGAGGGTGAGTCGGCAGGCGGTACGGCAAAGCAGGGACGTGACCGGCGCTTTCAAGCCATTCTTCCGCTGAAGGGGAAAATTCTCAACGTCGAGAAAGCCCGCTACGACAAGATGCTTGGGCACGAAGAAATTCGTGCCATGATTACGGCGCTCGGCACAGGCATTTCGAAGGAAGATTTTGATCCATCGAAATTGCGTTACGGCAAAATTATCCTGATGACCGACGCCGATGTGGACGGAAGCCACATCCGGACGTTACTGCTTACATTTTTTTTCCGTCACATGCAGGACTTAATCAAACGCGGGAACATTTTTATTGCGCAGCCGCCTTTGTACTCGATAAAGAAAGGCAAAACGCAGCAGTACATCAAAGACGATCGCGAGTTTGTAAAAGTAATGGTGAAGCGCGCGTCGGATGGGTTGATCGTCCGTTACGGTGAAGGCGCGGCCAAACTAGAAGGCACGGGTCTGGCTCGCTTCATCACGGTGCTCAACGAATATCTGACATTCTTCGACAAAGTCGGGAAACGCCTGCGCGACGAACAGGTCACAGAGCTTCTTCCCAAGCTCGATCTTTCGAAGCGGACAGACTTTGAGGGCGAGAAACATTCTCCGCCGAAGAAGATTGAAAAGCTCGAAAAAGAATTGAAGAAGCTGCAGAAAGCCCGCGCTTTCAAAGAGGTCGAAAGCCGTTTCGAAGAAGAGCACAATCTATGGGAAGTGCGGTACGTAAATTCGCAGGGCGCTGAGCATTTGATCAACTGGGAACTGGCTTCCACGGCGGAATACCGGCAACTGCTTTCAAAGTTCAAGCAGATCGAGCAATACATGGAGCCTCCGTTCGTGGTTGAGACAATTAGCAAGGGCGCCAAGGCGGATGCAAATGCGGCCGACGAGTCTGGCGAGAGCGAAGACGATGTCTCTAAGAAAACTGCCGCGGACGCATCCGGAAAAGCTGGCGCAAAGAAGAAATCCGCTGAGCCGCAAATCGTCGAGAAGCAAACCGCTCGGGAATTGTTCGAATACGTTCTGGCCGAGGGCCGCAAGGACTTCGTTGTGCAGCGCTACAAAGGACTGGGAGAGATGACCGCCCCGCAGCTTTGGGAGACTACGATGGACCCCGAGCGGCGAACTCTGCTTTCAGTGAAGCTCGAGGACATCGCCGAGTGCGAGACCATCTTCACCACCCTAATGGGCGAAGACGTGGAATCGCGGCGAAAGTTCATTGAAGAGAATGCGCTGGACGTGAAGAACCTGGATATTTAGCTGGTTGAGCTTTCGCTCAACTGGACAGCCAATGGCGGCTTTCATTACGTGTCCAAGGCTAGATGCCCCGGAAATAGGCGCGCTTCGGCATTGTCCTTCAGGACGCTTTCTCCAACTTCTTCGCCGGCGGCACCTGCACTAGCTCAATCTGACTTTGATGGCGCTTTTTCGCATCTGCTTCAGCTTCTTCCTGGGTCGCGCCTGCGCCCACAACTTTGCGGTCATCAATCGAGAGCGCGGCCCAACTTCCCGCCTTCAGCCCAGCCAGTAGCGAATCATCGGAGTTTTCCGGCGATGCTCCTAAATCGCCGTCGGGATCTGGAATTGATGAGGGTGGATCGCTGCTGGGGAAAGAATCCGCGAGAGTCTTATCGAATGATTTTTCTTGTTCCTGACTTTCGTGATGGGTGTGGCGTTCCTCCGGGTCCCGGCGGCTGCCTAAATGTTCGGGGTCGTGGGGTCCAATCTGCGGAGCGCCTTCTCTCTTTTGATCCATGCATCACCTCGTTAACTCATTTTCGTCTGGCTTGATTTCCGCCATTGTCGCCCAATCCGCGGATATTAGCCATCAGGTCTTTACTTCATAAAACCAGACTTCACAAACCAAGATTTCACAAAGCCAAGATTGCTATTTATGCAGCAACTATCTTGATCGGCGGATTCTGGTCGTACTTCACTTCAGGGTAGACGCGATCAAACACAATCCAGAGCAGCAGCAGAAGTACGAAGATTAGAACGCTGCCTTCGGGGCCAACCGAGCCTCCAGTTAGCCATTTGGGGCCGTGGAATGAAGATTTCAGCAGATGTCCGGGAGAAACACCGCCGCTGTCCGGAACGGAATACAAATAGCTCTCGCCCCAATCCCACGCGGCGTGGAAGCCCACGGCGAACCAAAGGCTTCCGGTTCGCCACAACGTCAAGCAGAAGAAAAACCCGATGCCCGCCGCGGCGAGAATGCCTTGCCAGGCCTCGCCCGGATTCAGAAAATGAATCGCCCCGAACGCGATTGACAGCAACACGGCTGCGGGCCAAAAGCTTGTTGCTTGCGATAAAGTGAACTGCGTGTAGCCGCGCAAGAGGAACTCTTCCGCGAAAGCGACGATAAGAAAAAACACGCCCCAGAACGCAGCGAACTTTAGAATTCGCGATCCGTGTAAGGCAAGTCTTCCGAAGGTGAAAGCGCCCGCCCCGTGCAAGGCCAAAATCAACACGCTAAGGGCCGCGATACCCCAAACCGCGCCAGTCCAAAACAGCTTGCCGAAGGCGCAACGCCTCGGCAACCCATAATCATCCAGCCTTCGCCATTCAAGGCGGGCCATAATCAGGGCGGGAACCACGGCAGCGAGCAGCAGCACCACCTCCGAAGCCAGTTCGATCCAAAGTTGTAGCACGTCGAAGTGTTCCGCCGCATAATTCAGGGTGGCGTCAAGCAATAAGAACAAAGCGCGCGACATTGCCAGATAGAGAAACAACCGCCATATTGGACGCAGCCCGCCAGGCCCAAGGAATATTCTGGACACGCGATCATCGAAAGGCAGCCGCGGGGTTTGCGCCTGCTGGACCGAATAGATTTCACCAAGCGGGCGCTGTTGCTCGGATTGATCTGATGCAGGTGGAGAGTCCGCGTTAGCCTCGTCCCGATCGGCTTTGTTAATCTCGTGCATTTCCCGAATCGTCCCCGCTCATGGTAAAACACTCGCCTTCCTCCATGCGCGCATTTTTCAGCCGGGAACGTTTTGGACGTCCGCAAGTATTGGCGGCAATCCTGCTTTTAGTGTTCATGGCGCAGTGCCTGTGGCTGATCGCGCACAGAACCCCCGCCGTCGAGGTGAACTCCACGGATTTATTCCGCGTGCAGGAGGGATTACGCCAGTGGCGCGGAAAATCCATAGCGGGAGCGCCATCCGATGCGCGGGTTGAGACAGGAACGCTTCCCCCGATCGAGATCGAATCGAATCAAGGTTACGATCCCAATCATTCGCCGCTATGGTATTTGATTTTGTCTGCGCCGCTTCTCGGCTGGCATGATTCCCCACAATCTTCTGCTCCGCCATACTGGCTTTGGCTTGAGAGGTTACCCTTCTTGCTGTTCGGCACGCTTTTAGGCGCTTCGTTATGGTATGTAGCTCGCAGGTTGTATGGCAATGCTGGCGGATATGTCGCACTGGCCCTGTATTGTTTCTCGCCCGAAATCATAAAGTCGAGCTCGTTGTGGATTGCTGAACCTGAGATGGGGGCGGCTTGGGGCGCGTTCGGCGCTATCTTTACGGCGATCGCCGTTGCGCACACTCTATATGCCCCCAGAGAAGTCGTTTTCTGGAACTGGCGGCGCACACTATTACTGGGATTGTCGCTGGTGCTCGCCGTCGGGTCGCAGTTCTCGCTGATAATTGTGGCTCCGGCCGCGTTGGGGTTCATGCTATATCTCGCGCCAGAGCGACGCGGCGCTGTTTTCGCAATCTGGGTGACGGGCTCCGCGATGGCATTTTCCCTTCTCTATTTTTCCTATGCTTTTCAGAGTGCAGTTTTTTGGCAGGGAATGCGTCACGCAAACTTTTGGGATGTAACTTGGAGGGCTTTCGCGATGCGGGGAGATTATTCGCAGGCGCTTGCGCGGCTGGGACAAAGCGGTCCGGCTTTGGTTCTTGCCTTGCCAGTAGCACTTCTCGCATATTTGCTGTGGCCACGGACGCGATATTTCGGCAACTCGGCCCCATTGCTGGTTGCGGCACTGCTTCTTTTGATGAGCATGGCTTCCCCGCATTACCCTGGACTTGGATTTCAACTGATGGCCGTGCCGTTCTTGATGTTATTCGTTGCGGGAATAGTTGCGGATCTATTGGAAAGCAAGCATCGCAACTTGGCGCTGACTTGCTTATGGACTTTGTTGAGCGCAAATGCTCTGTGGAACCTCGCAGAATTGGCCCGGATACGGCAACCCTAGCCGGTGGAACCAGACAATTCCTGCGGCCAGGAGGGTACGTCCCGACTTTCTGACTCTGTGGGAGAACTCGGTCGTATCTCTGGACTTGAATCTCTTCCCACGCTTCCCGGCATACTGAGGTGCTGAGCTAACCTGGTTCGCCCGTCCGGGGCTGTATTTTCGCGGGGTTCGTCTCGCAGGATTAGGTTTGGCTACACCTGCCGCAGGCTGTGTTCACTGCTTGGAATCGCGGATCAGCACGACATCAGAATCGACATGTCCGCGGATGATGGCGAGTTTGCCGCCGTCGGGGGACCAGCCAAAGCTATCGCCGATGTGTTCGGAAGTGAAATTTGTAATTTGCTTTCCGGGGGAACCGTCGAGCGGTTGGAGCCAGAGGTTGTCCACGTCGTGATCGCGAGTGGAGTAGACGACTGCTTTGCCGTCGGGACTGAAGCGAACGGGTCCCAAAGGAGGACGCTGGAAATCGAGCATTTTGACCGTTTGATTGGATTCGAGGGAGGACAGAGCCAGCATCTCGTGGTGCTCTCTTACGTGCTGGAAGGTGGCAAAAGCCGCGAGCTTCCCGTCCGGTGAAATGCCCATACCCCAGGGCGCTGACTGATCAGAAATCCTTTGCGAGGGGCCTCCATCAATGGAGACCTTCATCAGTTTATTGCCATTGGCGACGTCGCGATAAAGTACCGACCGGCTATCGGGAGAACAAACCGGATCCTCGTTAACCTTCCCATCGGGGGTTAGTGGGATCACGTTTCCGCCGCCTGCGTCCATACGGGCGATGATCTCATTTTTTCCGCCAGCATGGCCGGCGAGGGCAAAGACGACGTAGCGGCCATCGGCGCAGGCCGACGGGAAACCGGCGGCGGTGTGGGCTTCGACGGGCAATGCGGTCTTGTTGCCGGAATCAGGATTAAGCAGGTTCAGTGCCGCTTCCTGTTCGACGATCAGTTGTCCGCTCGGCGTCCAGCTCAAGGAGTTGACGGGCTGGCCGGAAGTTACCTGCTGCGCCTGGCCGCTTCCTGCCGCAGCTGCCGGGACAAGAAAAAGATCCCAATGGTGCTCGGCCAACACCGTCGCGAGAGTGTGGCCGTCAGCAGAGAGACCGAGATCGGAGTAATCATTAATGTCGCTGGTAATGGCGCGGTATTTCCCCGCGGGATACGACACAACGCCTATCTGATTGCGGGTGTAGTTCGAGGACAAGTCACGGGACAGAACCAGTACGCCTCTGCCGTCGGGCAGCCAGACGGGATTACCGAGGATGCCGTCGGAGTGGAAGATCGTTTTCTGCTGATGGGTGCTCACCTCCGTCGCCAGCAGGCCGGTGAGCGCGCCGTCGGGCTGAAGATTCACGCAGACCAGGGTTTTGCCGTCGGGAGACCATGCCAGGCCGAAAAGGCAGTTGGTTTCGGGGCCGCTGTCGAGCGTCTTCTCGTCGCCGCCATCCACAGAATCTAGAATGATGCGGTATTTGCCGGGATCGGGGTCGCCATAGCGGATGAAGGCGAACTTCCGTCCATCGGGCGAGAACGTAATGTTGGAATCAATATCAGTGACCAGCTTTTGCGGGGTTCCTCCCAGCATGGGAGCGCGGTAAAGATACTCGAGCGCGTCGTTGCCGGCTTCGCTGCGAATAAAGTAAAGATAGTTACCGTCGGAAGAAAAACGAAGCCCCTTGTAATGAACTTGAGCTGGTGGAATGACCTGAGTATCGCTGTTCGTGGGAACGTTGCGCAGCCAGAGGCTTTCCTCTCCACCCTCATTCACAACGTTCAAAATATATTTTCCGTCGGAGGAAATAGCGACCAGCGCCGCCTTGCCGCTTTCTGTAACTTTTCTGACAGAGATATTTTGAAAGGGCATAGTCCGATTTCGCGAAACAAACGCATAAATTCCGTAGGCTGCGGCTGCGATCAGGACTAAAGCGATCAAGCTCGTGATTCCGGCGCCGAATTTGTTTTGCCGGGCAGCAGCGACGAGCTTGGAACTGCTTGAGGGCCGAATCACAGATGGCTCAGCGGCGACGGGAACCGCAGACGAAGACGCTTTGCTCCGCTGCATACCGCTATCGCGCTGAAGCCGTTTGAGGTCTCCACGCAAATCGGCGGCAGATTGATAGCGCAAGTCGCGATCTTTTTCCAGAGCTTTGACGATAATTTCCTGGAGCTTCGCAGGCATTCCAGGATTGAGTCGGAGCACGGGAACTGGCTCGCGCTCTAAGATGGCGTGGAAGATCACCGCAGAAGTTTTCCCTTCAAAGGGAAGCTTGCCCGTCGCCATCTGATACATCACGGTGCCGAGTGAAAAAAGATCGGTACGCGGATCAAGCGTTTCGCCGCGCGCCTGCTCCGGAGACATATAGGCGATGGTGCCGACTGTGCTGCCGGGACTTGTAAGGTGCGCTGGCCCAGGACCGTCAATCGTCGCCATAGTCTCGGCTGCGTTTTGCGTGGCTTGCGTCAACTTGGCAAGTCCGAAATCGAGGATTTTAGCCACCCCGCGCTGAGAAATAAAAATGTTGGCGGGCTTAATGTCGCGGTGAACAATTCCTTTGCCATGGGCGGCATCCAGAGCGTCGGCTAGCTGGGCACTGATTTCGAGCAAGCGATCAAGCGGCATAGGGCCGCTGGCAAGGGTCACGTCGAGGCTCCGCCCTTCGAGTAATTCCATGGCGATGAAGGACTGGCCGCCAGCGTTCTCGACGGCATAAATGGTGCAGATATTCGGGTGATTGAGGGCAGAGGCGGCGCGGGCCTCCAGCAGGAAACGGTCGAGAACAGCGGTTTCGCTGGCTACCTCTGGCGGCAGAAATTTCAAGGCAACGCGCCGACCGAGGGTAATATCTTCAGCCTCGTACACAACACCCATGCCACCGCTCCCTAAGCGGCTAAGAATGCGGTAATGCGCAATGGTCTGTCCTATCACGTGAGGGGATGATAAAGGGGAAGCAGGTTTGGCGTCCAGCGGTTGAGCGGGAAGATTTGCGCCCGGTTTTTCTATTGTGGATCAGAGGACAGGAGCAGGAGTTCGATTCTTATCGAACCCCTGCCTGAAAAGGTAGGATATCTGAGGCACTGTGCCCAAAATACGTCCAATTCAAAAATGGAACAATCCCGATAAAACTGTAGGACTCATAGGGCCACTCTGTACTTTGGGCGAAAATTGTGCGCGAGAAAGGCCCGAACACATTTGCGTGCGCTGTGACTTAACGCATTTACGCCAGGTCGAAAAGCAATACTTCGGCGTCTTCTGTGCCTTCAAGCGTCAGTTCTCTTTCATTGCTCACAGCCGCGCCGTCGCCCTGCTTCAGTCGCTCTCCATTCAACTCTACCGAACCCTTGGCAACTTGCAGCCAGGCGTGCCGATTGGGTTCAATAGCCTGCGTTACGGTTTCGCCGGGCGCGAGAAGAGTGACGTACAAACGCGCATCCTGATGAATGGTGACTGAACCGTCCTTGCCATCCGGACTCGCGATCAGGCGCAACTTGCCGCGCTTTTCTTCGGACGGGAAAGCCTTTTGCTCATAGCTCGGGTTAATGCCCTCGCGGTCCGGCAGAATCCATATCTGGAGAAGATGCGCCGCATCGGTTTTTGAGGGATTCGCCTCGCTATGCCGGATGCCGCTTCCTGCACTCATGCGCTGCCCGTCTCCGGGACGAATTACCGAGCCCGTTCCGAGGCTATCTTTATGTTCAAGCGCGCCCTCTAGAATATAAGTAATTATTTCCATGTCCCGATGGGGGTGCATGGGAAAGCCCTGACCGGCGGCGACGTGATCTTCATTGATGACCCGAAGAGAACGGAATCCCATGAACTTGGGATCGTGATATGTGTTGAAAGAGAATGTATAACGGGTGTTCAGCCAGCCGTAATCGCCTCCACCCCGGTCCTCGCTTCGCCGAATATTGATCATGAAAATAATCCTCGTTATAACGACTATCACAAGATTGGATGAGATTTTAGAGATTGGGATTCAGGGCGCGAGATGCGATGGGTTGGAAGGATTTTCCCAAGGTGCCCCAGTGAGGATGCGCTCACCCACCCAAACGGTGACGCCTGGGTCTACGTTAAGACTTTTCGCGGGAAGAACTCTTTTTTTCGGACTTTTTGTTTGAGGTTGAGGAGTCTGGTTTTGATTTCTCATCCTTTTTTGATTTTGAGTCCGACTCGCCTTTCGACTCAGAGTCACTTTTTGAACCGGGCTCGCTCTTCGAGCCACTCTCTCCCCTGGAGCCGGAATCTCCGCTTGAAGAAGAGGCCGCCGAGGGCTTCTTGGCGTAGTCGTTCACGTACCACCCTGACCCTTTGAATTGGACCGCAGGCGCGGACACCACCAACTCCACGGGCCCAGCACAATCGGGACACTTCTTGACGTAGGGGTCCGAAAATTTCTGGATTCGTTCGAAACGGTGATGGCACTTCTTGCACTCGTACTCGTAAAGTGGCATGAGGTATTTAAGGAAGCTTAACCAATGGTAAGTGATTTGATTTTATGGTGCGCTGTCCGTCCCGTCAATTTTTGTGGCCGCTTACCTATTCAGCTAGTTCATGAGCGCGAGCATTCGTCTGATTGACAACGCAGTCTGGCGGATTTCATCTGAATCCGAGGCTTCGGGAGACATTTTCAGATATTCTTCAAAATCTTCCGCCGCGGCCCTGGGCTGGCCCAGGCTGTAGCGCAACAGAGCGCGCTGCTTCACGTCTTCGGGAGAGCGTGGATAAATAACAAGCAGCAGGTCCACGAGCGGCAGAACCTTTTTCAGATTCCTCGCCGACATATAGACCGTTTTCAGATTGTTGATGATGCGGGTCAGCATTTGGCGCCGGCTCACTGCGAATAAGAACTCGGGACGCAAAGTCATTTGGCCGGAATAAATTTCGTCGAGCCGCCGCTGACAATCTTGTGCGTTCAGGATATCGCCGCCGTTGAAACAATCAATCAAAGTCTCGTGCCCATCAATATCATAATTCTTTAACAGAAAATGCCCGGGCATGGCGACACCAAATAATGGAAAGCCCACACGCCGTCCAACTTCCATGTAAATGAGCGCGAGGGTGATGGGGATGCCGAGGCTGCGATCGAGAACGTCGTTCAAAAACGAATCGCGGGGATCATAGTAATCTTCGCGGTTGCCATGCAGTCCCGCTTGCTCGAACAACACATGATTGAGCGCCGAAATTGTCTCGGAAGGCTCGCCAATTTCCGTTATGCGTGACTCCGCCTGGAATGCCAGTTCGTCTATGCGCTTCACATAGCGGTCAATATTCAGATCGGGATATTCGGTGCGGGCGATCGTTAATGCACTACGGACGAGGTCAATTTTTTCGTCGTCAATGTGCGGGCCAACCAGCGTGGCGAAGGCCTCAATTAGCCCGGTTTGGCCACTGTTGCCCATAAAACGATGCTACCAGAAGTTAGCCGTGGAGAGCCAAGGAACGTTTCATTTCCTCAGCAAGTTCCTGGCAATAAAGAGAATATTCGCGGGGCGCTCGGCAAGACGCCTCATCAAGTAGGGATACCATTCGGCGCCAAACGGGATGTAAACCCTCATTCGCCATCCCTCACGAACCAGTTGCTCTTGCAAATCGCGCCGGATGCCGTAGAGCATCTGAAATTCAAACGAATCACGCGGAATCTTTTCTCGAATGGCGAACGTCTTCGTTTCGTTGATCATCTTCTCATCGTGAGTGGCCATGCCGTGATAGACCCCGCTCTTTAACAGGCTCTTCATTAATTTGACGTAATTCGCGTCCACTTCGGACTTCTTCTGGAAAGCGATATCATCTGGTTCTTTGTATGCGCCCTTGCATAACCGTATGCGAATTCCGTGCGCGAGCAACTTCTCGACGTCGGATTCCGAGCGCCGCATGTAGGACTGGATTACCGCGCCGACGCAACCTTGATTTCCAGGCGCCGAATGAAGTTCATGAACAAAATCCAGTGTTCGTTGTGTGTAAGCCGAGCCTTCCATATCCACACGAACAAAATTGCGCGGAGACATGGACGCAGCCTTGGCGACGAGCTGAGTAACGTTCTCGCGGGCAAGATTCTCATCCACGTCAAGGCCCATGTGCGTGAGCTTTAAACTGATATTCGCGTCGAGTCCTAAGTTTGCGATCTCGTCGAGCAGGCGATGATAAAGCTGCACACTCGCGTTTGCTTCGGTCGCATTGGAGACGTTCTCGCCTAAATTATCTATGGAAACGCCGCGGCCAGACTGGTTCACAATGCGCGTTGCTCGCAACACATCCTCGATGTGCGTTCCCGCGACAAAGCGGCCCGAAATCTTTTGTCCGATTGCCGACCCCTCGGCGACACCGCGAAGGCGCGGACTCTGGGACAAAGAAATGAACAAGGTCCTCAGCAATGGTTCGTGGTTCCTTCGGGCACGTTCGCGCGGGACTGAACTGGAAGGACAGGAATCTCCCCTAACAATCTGAACCCCTTAGCCGCGTATCTGACACCATCGAATTGTAACTTGTGCAGATCGAAAGCGGAGCCTTAGGTGCGGTTAACTGAGTAAGCAGTGTCGCAGTGACTGAATTGCCCGCTGGCAAGAATCCCGCGACCAAACGAAATCAGTTGATAGTTCGGAGTTCCCGGTTCTCAGCCATTACCACGCGTGAGATTCTTCGCAAGCTAAATGACTCAAGGGATTAAAGCCACACGGACATTGCCTTCCGTACCGTTGGAAACTGGCCCGTTCACCCCGACAATAGAACGTCGAACTCGTGTCTGGCGAACGCCTAATGTCCCCCACCGTACGCCTGTCCGGCCTCACCAAATATGACTGAAAATCTCGAACGAGATGAGTCTGCCTGCGAAGCTCCTGTCTGCGAAACATGGCAGCGGGTTCTCCAAGTAACGCTCGGGGTATTCTTTGTCTTTGGAACCGTAATTCTTATTTATTACGGGGGACCTCGCGCAACCGATGAAGACGTTCAAGCGCAATTACAGCAGCTAACAGGACAGGTCAACCGGCTCAAGCAAGAAGAGGCCATGCCGGCGATGGTCCTGAACCGTTACCGCAATTCAATTTGCTACGTTTTTGGAGTTTACCGCGTTGGTTTTCCGGGACGGAAGCCAGCGCTGCGCGCCCGCATTTCGGGTAGCGGCTTTGTCGTGGCCAACGGATTGCTGGCTACGAATCGTCACGTCGCTGAACCATGGTATGAAGACGCGGAATCAACAGCGCTGATTGCGAAGGGAGCGACTCCGCAACTTGAAAAGCTGCTGGCATTTTTCCCGGGCCTGGCGACTCCTGTAAACATCACTCCCCTGGCGTGGACTGCGGAAGGAGATCTCGCGATTCTGCAAATAGACGATTCAGCGGCTGTTCGTCAGCTACGGCCGTTGCCGTTCGCGGACAAACCGTCCACCCCAGGGGAAATTGTCGCTGTGGTTGGATATCCCATGGGGATTTTAGGGATGGTGGCGAAGGCGCCTCCGGCAGTTTACGAGCGGCTGGCATTGAGAAACGACGACCAAGGCGCGGCCAATGAGCTTGCGGCCCTTTCTCTCATTCGTCCGTCGGCAACCTGTGGGCATCTGGGAGACGTGGTTGGTGAAAAGCTGGTTTACGATGCACCTACGGCTCACGGTGGCAGCGGGGGGCCGGTCTTCAATTCGCGGGGACAGGTCATTGGAGTCAACGCTGCGTACATAGATGGATTTTCGGGAGGAACCCTGGGAATCGCGGTGGACGCGCTGAATCCTCTGATCGCTGCGGCACGCAAAAAGCAACTGCTGTATACGCGGCCACAGGTACCCGTGCAGAAATAGTGTTTTGAATCCCGAAACTTATTTTGGATTCGACCGCCTCTATCCCCTTCGACCCATCTTCGCTTCCAGGCCCGCTTTTACCGGCAGCCACTCCGTATCCAAGATGCTGAAATAAACAGTGTCGCGGACCCGACCGGTCCAAGTGACCACATGTTTTCTGAGAATGCCTTCTTCTTTCGCTCCGAGGCGAAGGACGGCATTCCAAGACTTCTCGTTCAGGGCATCCGTTTTTAATTCCACGCGAATGCAATTCCACACTTCGAAAGCGTGCCGCAGCATCAGATATTTCGCTTCAGTATTTATGGATGTACGCTGCCATGCTGGCGCTATCCAGGTTGAACCGATCTCCACTCGTCGGTTGGCGCGATCAATATTCATGAACCGTGTGCTCCCGACAACGCGCTGTGAGGTGCGCTCAACAGTGGCAAATACAACCGACTCGCCCCGTTCCTGTTCGGCGAATGCTTTCTCGACCACCCGCTGAAAGTCTTCGGGTGTTCTCATTGAATACGGAATCCATCGGAAAATGTTTTCGGTATCCTCCTTGGCCGCTTCCCAGAAAAGCGCGGCGTGATCGTGGCGCAGCGGTTGCAGGCAAACGGAAGAACCTTCCAAGGTAATCGGCGCGGTGATGACAAGCTGTGGCGAAACATCGCTCATATGGCGAACTCTTCATATCCTTTCGCGGATGCGGGAACTTGTAGGAACTTAGCCGTGACTCCCGCTTTCATCACATTTTTTACATTCGAGCTCGACGCCGATTTTTTGGGCGCGACCTAATTCTGTTTCCGTCCACGGACGAGTCTGCCACGGCGGATCATGCCGGACATGCTGAGTATGGCCACAACTCAAGTCCGCCACCCAGTGACCTTGATCGTCTCGATGAAAGCCTGTGATTTTCTGCTTCATGACGATGATCTACTGTTGATCTCGGACTCGCCATCAACCCCAGTTTAGCGTCCAAAAAACGGATGCGAACCTGGGGTACCGGCAGTTTGACATCATTAGACCTTCAACTCCGCCACCGTAGCCCCGCCTCCGCCTTCATTTTGTGGCGGTTCTGCTACCGATTCGACATGAGGGTGTTTTTGCAAAAACTGCCGCAACGCCTTTCGCAGGATGCCCATGCCGCTGCCGTGAACGACGCGCACACGCGGCAATCCCGCCAGGAAGGCCCGGTCCACGAACTTTTCCACTTCGGCGGTGGCTTCATCCACCGTTCGTCCGATGACGTTAATTTCGGAAGGCATATTCTGATTTTCGCTCTCCAGCGAAACGGAAATCCCGCGGGCACGCGCTGCGGTGACGGGAGACATCGAGTCGCTTACCAGCACCTCGGCGACATCATCACGCGTAATTTTCATCTTCATTGCGCCGATTTCGACCTCGAAATGATTGTCATCAATCCGGCGCGCGATCCTGGCCTGGCGGCCCATGGACTTAAGTTTGACGGTGTCTCCCTCGGAAACATGCTTGACGATCTGCGGTTGCGCGTCCGGATCGTCTTGATCAGCGCCCGTGTGGTGCGCCACGATTGTCGAATCGAATTGCTCGCGGAAGTCGCGCCGGAGTTTCGATATACGGCGTTCCGCATCCTTCGATAGCTTTTGCGCGGCAGCACGGTCCTGGATCGCGGTCACGGCTTCGCGAGCATGGTATTCGAAATCCCGCAGGACGCTTTCCAGCTTCTTCTCCATTTCCTTGATTTTTGCCTGTTGTTCTTTCTTGCCTTCAGAATTGAGACGCTCCTTCTCCCGCTCAAGTTCCTCTTCGCGGATTCGCAATTGATTTCGTTCTTCCGTGACTTCACGCAGATCGGAATGCAGGCGGTCCAGAAATTGACCCACATCCCGGGCCTGGGTTCCCAACCGGGAGAATGCCGATTCAATGATTGACGGATTAAGACCAAGCCGGCGCGCGATGTTGATTCCAGCGGAAGCTCCCGGCACTCCAATTTTCAACTCATAGGTTGGCTGGAGAGTGGCTTCGTTGAATCCGACGGAAGCATTCACGACGCCGTTTGTATTTGCGCCATAAACCTTGAGGGAAGTGTGATGAGTTGAAATCACGGTGACGCATCCGATGCGGCGAAAGTGTTCGGCGATAGCCACTGCCAGTGCGGCGCCTTCCTCGGGATCGGTAGCCGAGCCGAGTTCATCGAGCAAGACCAGTGACTGCGGAGTCGCGGTCCGGGAAATGAAATCTATGTTTGTGACATGGGCGGAGAACGTGGAGAGACTCTGTTCGATAGATTGATAATCGCCAATGTCAGCGAGAACGGCGTCGAAGATAGGCAGTTCGGCGCGGTCGGCGGGGACTGGGATTCCGGATTGAGCCATGAGCGCGAGAAGACCCAGAGTCTTTAGAGCGACGGTCTTTCCGCCGGTGTTTGGACCGGTGATCACAAGTTCCCGGGCTTCGCCTTCCAGTTCGATGGTGATTGGAACTACGGCGCGCGACTTCGATTTGAGATTGCGATCGAGAAGAGGATGGCGAGCGTTGCGAAGAATTAGATAATTGTCATGGTCGTGGAGCAACTGCTCGGATACAGGCGGGCTAGGCCCGCCATGGACGGGCAGGGACGCCCGTCCCTCCACTGGGACGCAATTGTAATCTTCGGCAAATCTCGCTTTGGCGAACTGCAATTCGATTTCGCCGATTATTTCTACAGCGGCGATGATCGAATCCGCGTGCTCTCCGATTCGCCGCGTCATCTCCAGCAGAATGCGGTGAATCTCGGCTTGTTCTTCGTCCAGCAACCGGACCAGCTCGTTATTTTGTTCGATCGTTTCGAGGGGCTCTACAAAGACAGTCTGTCCACTGGAACTCGCTCCGTGCACCACGCCTTGTACACGCCGCTTCTGCTCGACTTTTACCGGGATCACAAAACGCTCCCCGCGAATTGTGATCACTTCATCCTGCACCGTTCCGCCCTCCGCCAGGCGGCGCAGATAACCACGGAGCGACTCTTGTATCTGGCGGCGCTGCTTTTCGGTTTCGCGGCGAATTCGCGCGAGTTCCGGCGACGCCTTGTCTTCGAGTGTGCCGTCGGGCTGAATCTTTCCGCGAAACCCTCGCAGGAACTCGGTGAAGTCAACGATTCCAGTGGAGAGATTCGCCACTGTCGTCCACGGCACCTTCATTGCCGAAGGCGGATTCATGGCTACCTGCCGCCACTCTGCCGCTCGATCCACCACGAGAACGACGTCGCGAATTTCGGTGGTCTCGAGAACTGCGCCTGATATCTTTGATTTCTGTAAGTGCGAAGTAATTTCAAGCAACCCCGCGAAGTCGAACCTTCCTCCTACGCGCCGGAACTCGCGAATCTCGCTGGCCATGATTTGCTGATTTTCAATCCAATCACGGTCGGTGGATGGACCCAGTTCCGCGATGAGCCTTTGTCCGAATGGCGACTGCGTGTATCCGCGCAACAACTGGCGCAGTGACTCGAACTCCAGAACTCTCAGGCTGGCGTGACTGACCGGGTGCGGCATCGTTATTCATGGTACAAGAATCGTCTATACGGGGACCTTCGATCTGCGGAGCACATGTTAACGTAGGAATATTGGAGCTCAAATGAGACGCATTGTCCTTATTTTGCTGATGGTCGCTGCCATCAATTGCGCCGCGCAGCAAACGACTTCGAGCGTAGCAGCGGACACTCCAGGCGCCAATCCGCACAAACACTTCGACCGAGTGCTTATTGTTGTCTTAGAAAATCAGGCTTACGTCTCTGCAATCAAGGATAAATATTTAAAGCAACTGGCTGACGAGGGAGTTGAGTTCACTGATTTTCACGGTCTGGCGCATCCTTCCTATCCTAATTATCTGGGATTAATAGCGGGAAGCACTTTTGGCATGCGCGGCGTATTCGGGGATGATCAGAAGGACTTTCCGGATGACAATCAGCACAGAACGATCGGTGATGAACTGGACTGGAAAAATTATGCGGAAGACTATCCCGCGAAGCCAGGGAGGGAGCCTTACTTAAATGATGCAGCCAAGTACGGGCGCAAACACGTTCCATTCTTAAGCTTCATCAAAGTGCAAAAGCAAGGATTTAAGAACGTCGTTTCTGTGGACACGAAAAACCCACACAATGCTTTTGTAACGGACGTGGAAAACTCGCGTCTGGATCCAAAGGACTCCAAGTACAAACCGTTGCCGACGTATATGTTTTATTCGCCAAACATGGACGACGATGGTCACGACACAAATCTCGGCACCGCTTCAACCTGGCTCAAGAACTTCCTCGAGAACTGGTTCCCCAGCGACTCGCGTGCAGGCACGCTTCTTATTGTGACCTTTGATGAGAGTGAGGCGCCGGAAAGAAAGAGCAATCACATTTACACGGTGTTTTTAGGGGACATGGTCAAGGCGGGACAAAAAGTAGAGGGACGTTACGACCACTATGACATCCTGCGAACCATTGAAGATAATTTCGGAGTTCAGCCGCTGAATGCTGGAGACTCCCACGCAAAAGTAATTACCGGCATTTGGAGCCGATAGACGCTGGGATACCGGCCAAGACTTTTCGAGGAATCTGCGTGGCGAATCATGCTTGACGAATCAAGGCTTAGACAATAGCTTACAGGAGGCTTTTCGGAGCGCTTGAGCCTGGAAAGCAAACATTTACTCAACGCGGGCAAATTATTCCGGAGAAAAAATGAAACTCTTCAGCCCTAATGCGTTCTTCGTCCTCCTTACTGTTGTTCGGCTGAACTGGCGCTTCGACCGCCAAATCGGCGGATTCCACGCGCTCCCATGCATTCAAGCTGGAGGGGGACGTTGAGTTTACCCATGATCCCTCCATCATTAAAGATGGAGACACGTGGTATCTGTTCTCCACTGCCAACGGGCCCGACCGCAAGGGTGAGCTCCCGATTCGCTGCTCCAAGGACTTAGAACACTGGAGCCATTGCGGTTACGTATTCGACGGCGTTCCCGACTGGATCAAGAAAGAAAGTCCGAAAACCAGGGGGCTGTGGGATCCCGATATTTCCTATTTCGATGGGAAGTACCATCTGTACTACGCATTTTCCGTTTTCGGAAAGAACACTTCAGGGATTGCGCTGCTTACAAATAAAACGCTCGATCCGAAGAGTCCTAACTTCCATTGGGAAGATGAAGGATTGGTACTGGAGTCTCACGCGGAAGATGATTTCAATGCGATTGATCCAAATCTCGGTATTGATACTCAGGGCCGCGCATGGCTGGCATTCGGTAGCTTTTGGAGCGGGATCAAGATGCGCCGCATAGACCGCAAGACAGGCAAGCTTTCAACAGAAGACACGAAGCTGTATTTTTTGGCAAGCCGGAAGCGCCCTGACAACCCGCCGCCAAATCCTCCGGGGCTGCCGGGGAATTGGCAGGCAATCGAAGCCCCTTTTGTCGCCCATCATAATGGATATTACTATTTGTTCGTGTCTTTCGATCTGTGCTGCCGTGGCACAAAAAGCAATTACAAAACAATGGTTGGACGCTCACGAAATATAACCGGCTCGTACGAGGATGCCGACGGTAAGGCGATGCTGGAGGGTGGTGGCACTCCGCTGCTCATCGGCAACGACCGCTGGGTTGGACCTGGAGGAGAATCTATCCTTCAATCGAAAAAGCGCGATATCATTGTGTTTCATGCCTACGCCATAGTCGCGCTGAAACGGGAAGCTCAAATTGAACCTTCGAATCCGAAGGTTCTCATGGGGCTGGGTGGGGGTCAGCAATTCTGCTGATGATTAAAGCGGCTTCACTGGAAGGTTCTGCGTCGGTGCGAGAGCTGTGGACCCCCTCAACACAAGATTCGTAATCAACTCGTATTCCGTCCCTTCCTTCGAGGGTGCCGTTCCCTCCACTTCGTTGATCAAGGCTTTGAACGCGTATTCAGCCAGGAGGGTCTGCGACATTTGTACAGTCGTCAACGGCGGAGTCGTAAAGCTCGAAAGCCGGATATCGTCGAAGCCTACAACCGATAAATCTCGCGGAATGATCATTCCGTAGTCGTAGGCCTCCCGCATAACTCCAATCGCGGTCATGTCATTTGAGCATACAACCGCAGTCGGACGATCACGCAAGGCGAGGAGTTCCACTAACCCGCGCATGCCTCCCTCCATCCGGTGATCTCCCGCCACCATCAATTCGGTTGGAAGTTCCCGCCCGATTTCGTGCATAGACTTTTCAAAAGCCGTCTTTCGAGCGACAGCGGATTTAAGGTGCAGCGGTCCGCTGATAAAGGCGATTCGTACGTGCCTCAAAGCCGCTAGATGCTGCACCGCCTGCCGGATGCCGTGCTGATAGTTGATGCGGATATTGCTGACCCCAGGCACGTGAGGACCGACATCCACGAACACAACAGGCAACTTGCGAAAACGCAGATCTTCAATTAACGACTCTTCCATTCCAAACGTTAAGATGGCGACGCCATCCACTCTACGTTCAATCATCCTGCGAACAGCCAATTCCATGCGCTTGGGATCGTGGATGGTGGAAGTCAGCAGGATTTCGTAATTGTGCCGAACCGCGATATCTTCGAAAGACTGGACAATTTCCGGGAAAAAAGGGTTTGTAATTTCGGAAACAATCAAACCAAAGATTCTGCTCTTCCCCGAAACCAGCGCCCGGGCCTGTGTGTTCGGATAATAGCCAAGTTCCTCGACCACCTTCCAGACGCGCCTGGCAAGTTGCGGGTCAACACTTGGCACCCGGTTTATGGTCCGCGACACCGTTGCAGTTGAAACCTTGGCGCGCTTTGCTATCTCGCGAATATCCATGGGCGCTGCGAAACTCCGTTAATTCAGGCATGCTAGCACACACCGGAAAACGTTTGCCATACATCTCGATGGAACAGGGTACAGAACAAGGGGATCGAAGTACCCCGTCGAGTATCTGACTGTAAAGATGAAGGACCTCGCTCTTCCCGATGCCTACATTCATGAGCCCTCTGAGGGTATCCGGATAAAGCGACATGATATAGAAAAGCGAACCGTCATCTGTCTTTCCGAAGTCCAACACCTGGACGATGCATTTCGAGGAGGAGCGGTAGCAGAATTGTATTTCGTTCTGAAATCGCTTCAGTTTATTGCGCGAGGCTTTTGTGCCGTCTATCGCTTTGCGGGCCCAGCGCTGGTCGTCCGAGTCGTTGACTTCAAACACGGTTCCCGACCCTCCGCAACCTATCTGCCGAATTACGGTATAGTCGTCAAATGCGCTCCTGAACACCATGGTGCCACTGCGTTTCGAGGGCATAGGCAAAGCTTATACGCTTTTCCGCTTGGACGGCCCCCCACTGAATCGAATCCTAACTAAACAGGGAAACAATTATGCAAATATTCAACTGCGTAATACCAAATAATACATGCTATTATTTTGTATTATGGGGAACACCGAAAAAACCATCAGCTTCCGAGCTGCAACGGAGAAGATCAAGACCCTTGATTCCTTGGCTGCTGCTCAAGATCGTTCGCGCAGCTATCTAATCAACGAGGCGATCACCAACTACATCGAGCTGCACGCATACCAGAACGAACTGGTTCGCAAGGGCTTGGAAGAGATGCGTACAGGCCGCGTCGTGAGCCATGGGGAGATCGTGAAAAGGCTTAAGAGGACGGGGCGCGCTCACCAGTCGTCAAGTCGTGGATTGCCGAGTAAATGACGGGGCGGATGATCGAATGGACCGATCAAGCGGCCCAGCAACTGGATCAGGCCCACGATTACATCGCACTCTCTAACAGCGAAGAAGTCGCGGACCGGATCGCGATGCAGATCGTCACGAGCATTCAACAGCTCACATCTTTCCCCATGTCGGGCAGATCGGGCCGGATCCCTGCTACGCGCGAATTGGTTATCGGGAATACACGCTTTATCGCGGCCTACACCATCAATCACGACCGTATCGTAATCCTCGCGATCTATCACGGTGCACAACGATGGCCGGAGGGCTTCTAGTCCGGTGAATTCGACGACAACGCGGGCGAGGGCGCCCGCGCCACACAAACACTCATCCTCGAAATTGGGCGGCGCCGTCCCATACCAGCTGAACCGCCAGCGCCAGAATCAGGAAGCCAAAGATACGATTGATCGCGCCGGTTGCGCCAGGACCCAGCCTTTTCACGAGAGGTCCTCCCAGAGAAAGAAACAAGAAGACCACCAGGCCCAAGGCAACAATGCCGATCACCATTCCGAAGTAAGCCACCATACTGTCCGCATGAGCGGCGACACCCATTACTACTCCGATGGCGCCTGGCCCGGAAAGCATTGGCATGGCCATCGGGGTTAGAGAGATGTCTTCTTTCGTCGCAGCTTCGTGGCTTTCTGCCGGAGTCATGCGGCTGCTGGCAGTCACCATTCCCCAGGCCGTGTTGGCGACGATCAATCCTCCAGCGATCTGCAATACGGGGAGGGATATTCCGAAAAAATTCAACACGAATCGTCCGAAAAACAAAAACACAATCAGAATCCCCATGACGTACATAGCCGTTTTCAGCGCGGTCTTTGTGCGCTCGGAAGGCAGCATTGCCGAGGTGAGCGCGAAAAACATCGGTACTCCGCCAAAGGGATTCACAATCGGAAACAACGCGAGAAATGTCGCGAGCGCAGCGGAGGGCGTATCCCGCAAGAAATGTTGCACTACGTTGCCGGGATTCATTAGAAGCAAATTCTAGCAGCCCGGAAAGATGAGCGCCCTTACGGAGAACATTAAGGGATTCAAATTAACGATAGTGCTCTCGACAGCGGCGGCCGAAGGAGAACTTCCGCTCGGCGCAGAAATTGAAGCCAGTTCCCTGTTGTCAGTTCTCAGTGATGTCGTCTAAAATCTTGGCTGCCCGATTCAATGCCGAAGTTAGAGCGGCGATCTGCTGGCGAGTGCGGTCGAGGTCATGCTTATCAATGGCTTCATTTACTCCCGGAATCACGACTGCGGCGTAGCCTGTGTATTCTCCCGGAGCGTAAATCGAGTGCCGGTACCAGGCGCGATTGGGAAGCCCTTCAGGAATGAGCAGAGCGCGTTCGACCTGCGCCAAAGTCTGATTGAGCTTAGCGACATCGCGGGGCGGATTTTGTTGTACGGAAAGAATTTTCGCGCCGGCTTTCTCAAATAGATGTGCCGCGTTTGCAGCTTCGGTAAAATCCGGCGATTGAGATCCGAACTCAGTTTCCGCCTTCTTCTTGGCAGCTTCAATGTAGGCGGTTGTTTCCTTCCCATATTCCTCGTAGTCATAAGGCAGGACATCGGCATCGGCCATGCGGATGGCCAACAACCCAAAGATTCGCGCCATCTCCTGCTCATATTTAAAATCGGGATCGCCGAATTTCTGGAACCAGTTGAAATTGTCGAAAACCGAATGGTAAACGCCGTACGCGCCCGTGGAACCTATATCGGTAGAAGGCACCCCGAGATGCTGAAGAAAAACCGCGTAGTCGGAACCGCTTCCCAAGTCGCCGACAGGAACATCAGATTTACCAGCCGCTGGCGGACGGTACATACTGGTGCTGGTTTCGTGCGTGTTAACGACCTCGGCGCTGGTCTTTTGCCATGCGTCATAGACGGTTCCACCCTTCGGACTCGGCACGGCTTTGGTCGCATCTCGCAAAAACTGCTTAAGGCTGGGCACTCCCGATGCACCGAATTTCGACCCGGAAACCGCGACATCCACGTTGAAGTACGCAACCGCGTTGGCGAGATCGGCTTCGTGCTGCTCGCCCCATTCGGTCGAACCAATCAGTCCTTCTTCTTCGGCGTCCCAACTTCCGAACACGATCGTGCGTTTCGGTTTCCATCCGGATTTCAGCAATGCGCCAATGCCGTGCACTGCTTCGAGCATCGCTGCCGTTCCACTGTTGGGATCTACGGCGCCATAGACCCATGCATCGCGATGATTGCCTGCTACGACCCAACTGTTCGAGGCATCGCTGCCTGGGATGCTGCCGATCACATCCCATATTGTGCGGAACTGATAATCCTGTTCGAGGTGCATTTTTACTCTTACCGGCCCCGGTCCAACGTGGTACGTAAAAGGCAATGCGCCTTGCCATTCACGCGGAGAATCAGGTCCTCCCAGATGCTCAAGAATTGGCCATGCATCGGCGTAAGAAATAGGGGTAGTGGGAATTTTCGGTATCTGAGCGGACTGCGTGGGGGAAATGCGCTTTGAATCGGGCAGATCAGGCGTAGAAGCGATACCCGGAGTTGTAGGATCGCCGGGAAATTCGAACATGTATCCGATAGATCCCCGTTGTACTCCAGTATCGGGATGCCACGGGCCTTGCGGATATTTGTCGCCGCGCTGCCATCCGTCATCTGCCGGATCGGAATAGATGATGAGACCGGCCGCCCCGTGCTCCTGCGCGACGAACGCCTTAACGCCGCGAAAATTCTCTCCGTAGCGTGCTATAACGATTTTGCCGCGCACGTCAATTTTCAGATCGTCCAGCTTTTTATAATCAGCCGGGGTGCCATAGTTCACGTAAACGATTTCAGCCTCGGCAGTGCCGGAGGGCGACATGCCATTAAACGGCATCACCACGCGCGGATCATCCTGGAACGGGTCTCCATCAACGTGCTCTCGCTTTGGGCCGTGCATGTGAACTCCAGCGGGCGCCGTCACATCTACACTGATTTGCTTTGGATAGTTCATCCAGACGCGGTATTCGACAATTTGAGTTTCAAGGCCAGCCTCACGGAATTTTTTCGCAACGTAGTCTGCCGTGGCTTTATCTTCAGGCGAGCCCGCAATGTGAGGGGCTTGGGTCAAAATCCGCAAATGCTCTTCGGCAAGCCTGGCATCAGGGACGGCAAGGAAGCGGGCCTCAACAGCAACTTCTTCTGCGGGGCTGCTGAATCCGAAAATGGACTGCGCAGCTGCCGGGGAGCCGGAATCATTTCCTTTGACATTCGAGGGGAAAGTTGCAGCGCAGATTACGGCGAACAGTAAAGCGTAGGGCAATTTCATGGGACTCTCACGTAAAGTAAGTAAGTTAACACAGGCGGTCCGGCAAAAGTCTAGACGCTTCCCTATCGAAGCGACTTGGCTATCTCACATGCAGCTACGCCCCGCCCAATATTCGCGGACGAATTTGATCTTTCCACCCTCTATAATGTTCGACTATGGTAACCACCTCTTCGGTCTCTGCGCCGGCTCGAGCTAAATACGAACCTGTGATTGGACTGGAGGTTCATGTCCAGCTGCTGACGGCGACTAAGATTTTTTGTTCCTGCTCCACGAAATTTGGAAACCCTCCCAACAGCAATGTTTGCCCTGTATGCCTTGGCCTGCCTGGGGCGCTGCCGGTGCTAAATCGCAAGGCTGTCGAGTTCGCAACTTTGGCGGCTATGGCCATCAATTGCCGCATTAATGAGACTTCGATCTTTGCGCGGAAGAATTATTTCTATCCCGACTTACCCAAGGGATACCAGATTTCCCAGTACGACAAACCGCTGGCCGAGCATGGATGGATCAACATCTCGACCTCTGCGGGTCCGAAGAAAATTGGCATCACCCGATTGCATCTCGAAGAAGACGCGGGCAAGAGCCTGCACGAGGATTTTGCCGGCTCGTCCGAAACGACTGCGATTGACTTGAACCGCAGCGGCGTTCCGCTGATTGAAATCGTCAGCGAGCCTGACATTGCGTCGCCCGAAGAAGCCTATGAATATCTGACTCGGCTGAAGGAAATTATTCTGTACACCGGCGTCAGTGACTGCAACATGGAAGAGGGATCGTTGCGCTGCGATGCCAATATCAGCGTGCGTCCGCGCGGGCAGAAAGAGTTCGGCATCAAGGCTGAAGTGAAGAACGTCAATTCTTTCCGGTTTATTCGAGAGGCTTTGGAATTTGAAATCGCGCGTCATATTGAAGTGATTGAGTCGGGCGGACGAATCACACAGGAGACGCGGCTCTACAACTCGGGCGAAGGCAAGACCTATAGCATGCGCTCGAAAGAACAGGCTCATGATTATCGCTATTTTCCCGAGCCAGACCTGCTTCCGCTCGTGGTGGATGAAAAATGGCGATCCGAAATTCTCAAGACTTTGCCGGAACTCCCCGATGCTCGGCGGAAGCGGATGCTACAGGATTACGGTATCAGCGAACAGGACGCGGGGGTGTTGACGTTGGCCCGAACTCTCGCCGATCAGTTTGAAGAGGCAGCGAAAGCGGCGAAGAATCCGAAGCGCGTGGCTAATCTGGTCCAGAGCGAATTGATGGGACGGCTGAAAGGCAGGGGACTGGAAGTTGCGCAATCCCCAATTTCCATGAAGGGCGTGGCGGTTTCAGCGGATTTAGTCGAGAGCGGGGCGATCTCTGGCAAGATGTTGAAAGACTTATATGACCTCTGCTTCGAACGCTCGAAAGACTTCCCAAAGGTTTACGAGGAAGAGGGTAGGCCGGAACAGTCCCGTGATACTTCAGCGCTCGAGAAAATTATTGACGAAGTCATCGCCGCGAATCCGAAGCAGTTGGAACAGTATCGAGGTGGGAAGAAGACGGTTGCGGCATTCTTTGTCGGACAGGTCATGAAGGCCTCCAAAGGCCAGGCCAACCCCCAGTTGGTCAATGAACTATTGGCGAAGAAGCTGGAAGGCTAGCGAATAGGGTCCACCTCGTTTCGTTACAGTCGTTTTGGGTGGCGCGGCGTTTTCAGCACTGCGATTCGACCTTGAACAGTTTTGACCGCAGGCCTGAAAGGGCGCCACCCTAAGACTGATCTCTTCCCAACGATTGCCCCTACGCGGTCCTCCCATTCCTGAACCGACACAACTTGTCACTTTCCGAGACCGGTTGAGACGCTGGGCCGAGAAACGATTCCATAAAAGCCCGCCGCCAATCCGCACAACTTTGTGAATTTCAAAGGGTTTAAGAAACTAGAAAGACTTTCCTAACGTATATATAGGAAAGCCTGTAGATCGGCATTGAAATTGCATGCAACGTTCGTGACACTGACAGAGTCTAATGGTTAAGAGTTGATGAGGTCGGAGTCGGAGGTGATGACGGCCATGAAAGACATGAAAGAAAGATTCACAACGACGGAACTGATGGCTTTAAGAAACGATCTACTCCAGGGGGGCCTGATTGACTCCCGCGAGGCAGCCGAACTGGTTCAGGTGTTCCTCATGGGCAGAGGTTACGGCGTTTCGCCCGAGGCAGCCATGGATGCCGTCGGCAGAGTAGAAATGTCCGGGTGCGCCATGCCCGTGTTGCAGCTGGAACTCGAGAACCTGGCGTTGGTGATGTAATTTGGTGGCGAAACGGAGTGCTTTTTTCTTGATGAAATTTGATATCTGCGGGGAGTCTTCGTAACCAAGTAGTTCCCCGAAGGTGGTGTAGGACGAAGCCGGACCAACCAGTCCGGCTTTCCTCTTTTTAGCATTAATCGTCCCGTATCGGAGTTCCATTAAGTCCCTCCTTTCAGTTTCCTCGTAAAGCATATTGGTGATGGGCAAGGCCGACTTCAACACGGATGGCAAGCCCGACATCGCCATCCTTACGCAAGCTCCGCGAGATCAAAATCTCACAAAGATGAGCCGCCCTGCTTGGGGTTAAAATAGGCCATGCCCGTTGCCACCGATCTGACCTCCAAGCGCGCTGACCTCGACGCCAAGCTGCGCGATCTTGGGCGAACCTTGGTTGCGTATTCGGGCGGCGTGGATTCAGCTTTCTTGGCATGGGCGGCGCATCAGGTGCTTGGAACGAAGATGCTCGCGGTCATTGCAGATTCGCCCAGCTTGGCGCGGACCCACCTTGCTGATGCCGTTTCGTTCGCGCAGGAGCGGCACATTCCGCTGGAAGTGATTTCGACTTCGGAGCTTGACAGCCCTGAATACGCCCGCAACGACGCTTCCCGTTGCTTCCATTGCAAAGATGAATTGTTCACGGTGATGGAGCAGTTTCGCGGCAACCGCGGCTTCGACTCAATCGCATATGGCGTGAACTTGGACGACCAGGGAGACTTCCGCCCGGGGCAGGCGGCGGCGAAGCGGCATCACGTCGCGACTCCTCTGCTTGATGCTGGGTTGGGAAAACAAGACGTCCGTGAAATGGCTCGCGCTGCCGACTTGCGCGTGTGGGATAAGCCGGCGTCAGCCTGTCTCTCGTCGCGGATTGAGTACGGACGCCCGGTAACGCGTGAGTCGTTAAGCGTCGTGGAGCGGGGCGAAGACGCATTGCGGGGTTTGGGATTCCGTCAATTTCGAGTTCGTCATCACGGAGATATTGTGCGGATCGAAATTGCGCGGGAAGAGATGCACAGGGCGCTGGACTCCGAGATGGCTTTTCAGTTTACGAGGATATTCAAAGGCCTGGGTTTCAAGTTCGTCACGCTCGATATGGAAGGATTTCGCTCTGGCTCAATGAATGCGCTGTTGTCGGTGGATCAGCTTGCGGGTACTGGATTGAAACCATGAGTGAGCGCATGTACCTGCCATGATGGGACAAACCGAAAGGCATCGCCATCTTATAGACCTGGAACAAAGGGCACTCGGTTTTCGAATGGCTGGAAATATCGAGGAAGCCGCCAAGCTTTTCTCTGCCCTTGTGGAGGAGCAGCCGGATTGGGAGCACGGAATCGGATTTTATGATCTGGCGGGTTGCTATGAAGACCTGGGTAAACTCGAATTAGCTGAAGAGTGTTATAACGCAGCTCTCCGATACGAACCGGCGAATCCGTACTTTCTTGGCGGTATTGCATCTTTTCTTTACCTGCACCGGGAACCGGAGAAGGCATTTGCCGCCTATTTAGAGCTGCTAAGAGTCGCGAAGGTGAATAAAGATGAGAAGGAAGTTGAATCATTGATCACCCCTTTAAAGGCATTGGGAAAGAAAATGGGATTGTCCGAGGCTGCGGTCATCGAAAGAATCAACACAGTTCGGATTGACAGGTGAAACAAGGGGTACCAACGTCGGGTCAGTTCGGAGACTACCACTGGCTGGTGACCAGACGATTTGACCTCCAACAGATGCTTGATACCTGTCAAGAAGCTTTCCTCCATAAATGCTTGGTGGTCAGCGCCTTCGATTCCGGGTCGCTTGCGCCAATGGCGACGGAGTTGAGGGCGGCCTGGGAGGTAGCTGGAAGACTGGCAATTCTTCCTGTTGTGCATGCGGTCGGCGAGCTTCCGCACGATCAATTTGACGAATGGTACGTCTTTGCTTTTCCAACGAGTCCCGAGATTCCGGAAACCTTCATAAATTATGGCGGCTTCACGCTCGAACCTATCTCTGTCAGGAGGGAGCTAGAGCGGGCACAAAACTCGGTGGGGGCGCAGGCCGACGTAAAAATGATTCAGCAGAGAGCGGAGAAGCAGCAAGAATTGCTTGATTTGTTTTGGTCCCAATTGGAGCGTGTCCATCCAGAAACCTATATCGGGGACGGAGACAATTTTATATTTGTTACGACGGATCCTCAGCTGTTTGAGAAAGTGCGAAGTACCATTGATTTTCTGTGAGCCGTAAGGTAATTCCTAACTCGGGAACTTGAAGGGGAGATCACAAAGGGTAGCGCTACTTTGTGTCTAACCGGGAAACAGTACTGATGCTTGCCGCGATACGTGCCACCGAGGTCGGATTCATGTCACGCCCATGCTGAAGCCGCATTCATGCCGTCCGCGTGAACCGTTTCTCCGGTCAGTTGCCCCATGCGCGCCCGCAAGCGCACCACTGCAACAGAATGAATCTGGGAAACTCTGGATTCTCCTACTCCCAATACCGCACCGACTTCTTTCATAGTCAATTCTTTGTAGTAGTACAACACGAGCACTTGCTGTTCTTTCTTAGTAAGCTCCTCGATGGCATTTGTCAGCAATTGTTTCATCTCCGAGCGCAGGCACAGAATGAGAGGAGTTTCGTCCGCCTCATTGGGTAGATATTCGCAGAGGTCTTCCTCTTTGCCATCGCGGGGAGACAGAACGCGCAGACTGCCAATTTCGAGCCCATCAATTTCCCCGAGCAAGACCTGAAGCTCGCGCAGGCCCATGCCTAACTCCGCGGCGAGTTCTGGTTCATTAGGATTGTGTCCCAACTCGCTGCGAAGTTTGTTATATGCCTCTTCCAAACGGCGGCCTTTGCGGCGAAGATCGCGCGGGCTCCAGTCCATTTCCCGCAGGCTGTCGAGGATCGCGCCGCGAATGCGGAATTTGGCATACGATCCGAATTGCACATGCTTTTCAGAATCGAATTTCTGCAATGCATCAATCAGACCTAGCACGCCCGCGTGTACCAGATCGTCCAATAAAACGTGCCGCGGCAAATGGTCGTGAATGCGGCGCGCGATGTAGCGCACCTGCGGAAGTTGCTGCATCAGAAGCCGTTCTCGCTGCTCATCGTCATTCCATGCGCTGCCAGCGGATTTAATGTGTTTCGTAGGCATGTTCTCCTCCCAATTCAAGGTCCTGGTCGGACGAATAGCGTCGTAGCCGGACACAAGGCATCTCAAATGCATTTTGGCGGGAGAACTCAAAAGCAAGAAAAGCGGGCAAACGGCGCGGTATGTACATCTGCGATTTGATTCCCGCAAGGTTAGAACCCGATTAGAGCAGGATTAGAAGTGTCTTACCGTCGCAAGCCAGTCCCATGATGGGAATACGTGCGAGAACGGGACTAAATGTGAAATTGCGGCGATTGCGCTGGTGGACGGTTGCTCAATTCATATCCGACGCCGCGAACCGTGTGGATGAGCGGGCTGGAAAAGTCTTTGTCCATTTTACGGCGCAGGTAGTTGACGTACACATCCACGATGTTTGTGGACGTGTCAAAGGAGAGATTCCAGACGTGCTCGATAATCATGGCGCGAGTTACACGGCGTCCGACGTTGCGCATCATGTACTCCAGCAACGCGAACTCCTTTGATGTCAGATCAATGCGCCTGCCGCCGCGTTCCACTCTCCTCTCAATCCGGTCGAGTTTGAGGTCAGCGACTGTAAGGGTCGAAGCGGCTGGCAAATTGCTTCGGCGAAGCAGCGCGCGAATGCGTGCCGCCAGTTCCACGAAAGAAAAGGGTTTAGTTAAGTAATCGTCCGCGCCCAAATCAAGGCATTGCACGCGGTCTTCGATGCGATTGCGGGCGGTCAAGACAAGAATTGGCATCCTGGGCCTGTAGTCGCGAAGCGATCTGAGCACCGTAATTCCATCCAGCAAGGGCAAGCCTAGATCAAGGATTAGAAGGTCGTAATCGAACTCGGCTGCCATGGCTCGGGCGTGCTCTCCATTCGGTGAAATATCCACCGCGTAGTATTCCGCTTCTAATCCTTTTTTCACAAAGCTGGCCAGAGCAGAATCATCTTCTGCTATTAAGATTCGCATAAGATTGTTTTAATCGGCATCCTGGGTTTCAGTAGTAGCTGCGGGAAGACCCAACCTTCCGGAAGGCAGTTTCGATTTCCTGTAATAGGAGAAGTGCAGAAATGGGAATCCTTGCCGCCACTCACGTGCAACGCCAGGTAGCAGTAATAATTGTGTGGTTGGCGTATTTCGAGTTGACCTTGCCCCAAGCCGAGACCTTCGCGAGACTATTTTGACCTTCAGGACTCTCAAGTCGTTGATTGTGCCCGGCGGCATACTGCTGTTGGCTTCGATGTTGCTACTCGCCACTGGCGTGGTGCGGCTTTCCGTCGTGGCGATCCAATTCTATTTTTACGCAGTAATCTTCGCTGGAGCCTTGCTGGCGTGGCGATTCCATTCGAGCCGCATTCTCTTTGCGTTGATTACGCTTTTGTTGGCTTACCGCGCGATTGACTTCTTTTCTCCAGGCAGATCAGCCTTTTTCGGCCCTGGACGCATTGCACTTGAGGCGGTTGCTGTTTTAGTCCCGCTGAATTTCATTTTTGTTGCATTCGTTCGCGAGCGGGGATTCGCAATTCCTGCCATCGCGTCGCGTGTCGCATTGCTTTTTTTTGAATCCGTATTCGTCGCGGTGATTTGCCGTCCCGGAGAGCGAGCTGGACCCGCTTTAATTCACAACTCGATTTTCGGCGCGGGCCGGTCTCATTGGACAACTTTGCCGCAACTGGGATTCATCACGTTCGTTATCGCGTTCGCCGTTCTGCTGCTGAGATTTTTTCTCTATCGCAAACCGCTCGAGAGTGGATTGCTTTGGTCGGCGGGAGCGGCGTTCATGGGCCTGCAAAGCGGAGGAATCAGCAAAGATGGGACTGCCTACTTCGCTACCGCAGGACTGATTCTCGTCAGCTCGGTTATCGAAAACACATATGCCCTTGCATATCAGGATGAACTCACGAGTCTGCCGTCGCGCCGCGCATTCAACGAGGCGTTGCCGGGTCTGACCGTTCCTTATTCCGTCGCGGTGGTTGACATTGATCACTTTAAGAATTTTAACGACACATATGGCCACGAGACCGGAGATCAGGTTTTGCGATTAGTTGCCGGAAGGCTTGCGGCGGTCAACCGCGGTGGCAAGGCCTTTCGCGTTGGCGGTGAGGAATTTTCTATTCTGTTTCCGGGCAAGCCGATGAAGGAAGTTTTGGAGCATCTGGAAATGTTGCGCGCAACGATTGAGGCTTCCAGTTTCCGATTGCGCTCGGCGCCGGAAAGGCGGTCCGAAGCACGCGGGCCGGATCGCCGGAATGACGGACGCAAGACTTCGATCAAGAAAGCTTCGGCGAGGAAGCTGCCGGAAACCGCGGCGCAAAGCGAACTTTCAGTAACCGTAAGTATTGGCGTCGCGGAATCCAATTCAAAAATCCACGAAGTGGAGCAGGTCATTCATCTTGCCGATAAAGCCCTCTATCGCGCCAAGCACGCCGGACGCAATCGCGTCGAAGCCTTCCGTGCGGCCCGCTCCCGCAGTTCGCGCGGCGCAGGGCGTAGTATTGCTTGAACTTGGTCGTTGGTCGTTCGTCGTCGGTTGTTGGCCACGAGCCCTCGGCCTTTGATCTAGCCAACGACGAACGACCAACGGCGTTTTATGACCCGCATCCGATCCAGTGCGATGAGCGAACTTCCGGCGGCTGGCGTGCCTACGCTGGCCATTGTGGGCCGTCCGAATGTGGGCAAATCCACGCTTTTCAATCGCATTGTCGGCTCTCGGCGGGCCATTGTGGGCGACGAGCCCGGCATCACCCGCGACCGGCTTTATGGCGAAGCCGAGTGGCGAGGACATCGCCTGCGAATTGTGGACACGGGCGGAATCATTCCTGAAGATAAAGATTTCATCCCCTCGGAAATTTTCCGGCAGGCGAAAGTTGCGCTCGCGGAATCGGATGCGGTCATCATGGTGATAGATGGACGAACCGAGGTTACTGGCCCCGATCTCGAACTGGCAAGGCTGATGATTCGCGGCGGCGAGCCTCTGTTTCTTGCGGTGAACAAGATTGATAGCGCCAAGCAAGAGCGCCTGCCGGATGAGTTTCACCGGCTGGGAATCGGAAAGCTATTCCCCATTTCCGCCGAACACGGACGCGGTATTGACGATCTGCTGGATTCCATTTTTGAAGCGTTGAAATTGGAGACGGCCATCCCCGACGCTAAAGCGGAATTCCGAACTCCAGAGAAAACAAAGCTTGCAGAGGAAGTCGACGGCGAAGATCCCGAATCCGAACCTCCGAAAGAAACCAAGGTCGCCATCATTGGGCATCCGAACGTCGGCAAGTCCACGCTTCTGAACCGGCTTACGGGAACATCTCGCGCTATTGTTTCTCCGATTCCCGGCACCACTCGCGATGCTGTGGATGAGATTGTCGAACGCGATGGACAGAAGTTCCGCTTCATTGACACCGCCGGAATTCGCCGCAAAGGCAAGACACATTTGATGGCCGAAAAACTTTCCGTGGTGATGGCTCGCAAACATCTGGAAGCCGCCGACGTCGCAATCCTAGTGATAGACGCGACCGAAGGCGTAAGCGCACTCGACGCAACCATCGCGGGCTACGCGCACGAGAGCGGACGTTCCGTAATTATCATCGTGAATAAATGGGATTTAATTACCAGTGGGCAGAAACGAAGCGCGAGCCAGTCCAAGGCTGCGCGAATGCAGGACAGCAAACGCCCCGCCGACCGTGAAGCCTATGAATACAAACTCCGCGACTCGCTGAAATTCCTGAGCTATGCGCCGGTGTTGTTTGTGTCGGCTTCGACGGGCGTTGGCACCGATAAAATATTTCCCACGTTGGAGGAAGTAGCGCGAGAACGCCGCAAGCGCATCGGCACAGGAGAGATGAATCGCTTCGTCAAGACGGTAGATTTTGACCGCGCCGCCGTTCCCGCACGCCAGCAAGTCAGAATTTATTACATGACGCAGTCGTCGGTCGCTCCGCCCACGTTCGTGCTGTTCACCAACCGAAAAGTGCAGCTGCATTTTTCCTATCAGCGCTTCCTGGAAAACCAAATTCGAAAGGCCTTCGGATTCGTAGGCACACCGATATGGATCAAGAACCGGGCGCGGGATTAATATTTGTGACTTATGCCCCAGAGCCGGCCCTGAGCGCAGCCGAAGGGTCTCGCCGCCTTTGCGAGACCTTGATACTCGGCAAAGAGTGCGAAGGTGCTCGATTTCAGCCTTCGAAGACGTTGCTATTGCTCGACGCAATACAGAGGGGTGCTGACGTTGCAGGCGATGTGACTTGTATCATCGCTCCAATCTGAGACGGAGCAGGCTCCGGTCACCGCACAGCCGCCATCGCCCGCGTTGGCACCCCTGCCCGAGCCGAAGCTCCAATTCGAGCAATTGTTTGCAGTAGGTGCACCGACGGCGGTGGTTCCGGTATAGACGTGCGGAAAGGTCAGCTCGCCCGCTCCTGACGTGCCATTCGCCAGCACATCAATGTCGTGGCTATGGGTGGACGAGGCAAACGTGGTCCAGTCAGAAGCAACCTGCGTGAGCGAAGCATCCGGCAGCACGTACGGAAGATTGCTGCGGGTGAACGTCGTAGCCGGATTGTCGCCGGGCGCGCTGCTGGATAACCAGACTTTGTAGGTGCCAGGAAGCCCTGCGTTTTGCGCTTCGGTCTGGCAGATCGCGTTGCCCGCGACGGTCCCGCCAAAGTCGCCGGCGTGGATGCTCGAAGTCAGGAACACGATCTTCGACGACACAAGCGCAGCCTCGCAGGTGGCAGCAGGCGCGTTGGGATACAGCGCGTTGCATATGGCAGCGACCGTCACCGTGGCATCCGTTCCGGCAGGTCCTTGAGGTCCGGGGGGGCCTTGAGGTCCCGGGATCCCCGGCGGCCCCTGAAATCCCATCGGTCCCGGCGGCCCTTGCGGACCCGCTGGACCTACCGCGCCCACCGTGACCGTTATGCTTAGCGGCGAGGTGCCTTCCTCTTCAAAGAGGCTTTTGAACCGTACGACCACCGGGTACGAACCTGGACTGAATGGCGAGGTGTATGTAGCAGTGATCGTTGTTGAATTGAACGTCACGCTGGCCCCAGTGGCTACCTTGCCTCCCATGGTGACGGAGAGCACGCCACCGAATGCATTCAGGCTGGTACCCGTAAGCGTAAGCACGGTCGAGGCCCCATTCATTGACCCTTCCGTGATCACCGGAAAGCTGGGAAAGCCGCTAGCGCCACATACGGAAACCGTCAGTGCCAAAAATGCCACAACTGCCGCCATGCGCGCACAGAAAGTCATTGCCTGCTTAAGGACCATGGATCCTCCTCTTGTAATTCTGTTGACTGCTGCGAGAAATTCGGTGGGAGTGAAAGCAGCAAATAGAGACTCTCATTTCGCATTGGGCGCGTCAAGACGCATATGTGCGCTAATCATTTTGGAGGTGTCCAGGATTTGGCCCGAAGACGGCTGGCCGGATGCTCCAGATCTCGCCGCTTTTGTGAGACCTGGGAATCAGATTGCCAGCAGAGCCGCATAAACTCCGCACGAATCCGATCTTCAGCGCCTGGATGCCCGTGGAAAGCGTAGCGCGCTGCGGTTCACTCAGTAATAAATGAATGTGTTCGGGCATGACTACATAGGCCAAGACAACGAGACGATACCGGCACCGTACACGCTCAAGAATTAGAAGAAATAGATCGCGGCGAACCTCGCTGCCGAGCAAAGGCTCGCGTTGGTAGCAACTGAACGTGATGAAATGCAAATCACCCGCGCCATAGAAGCGGTGGAGAACCTGAGGCATAGAGCCAGGACAGGAAAAGCCGAAGGAATTGTCTGTGACGGATGAACACGCCGAGTAGTGGACGGTGCCATTCCCAGGTCTCGCAAAAGCGGCAAGACCTGGGGCACCCGCACCCGAGACTTCGAGTGCCCGGCAATATCATCACCTCCAACATTGAGGACCCTCCCCACCCTTCCGCTTCGCAGCCTTAAGAATTAGTTCTTCCTAAACAAAACCTTGACACCAAAATTACCTGCTCCTGACATGCTGTTTCCTGTTCATTCGTACGATGCTTCCTTGGGCTAATAAACTTAGGAGAGAACCATCGTGAAAATCGTACAAATAGTGTTGTTGGGTTCGCTGCTGGCTATCGGAGCGGGGTGCGGCTACTCCAAACCAGCCACCACGCCGCCGCAAGCGGGAACGATGCCCGCCGTTACCGCGCTTATTCCTGGCAACGCGAGCGCGGGTACTGCTTTCACTTTGACCATTAACGGGAGTAACTTTTCAAGCGGTGCGGCTGTGAACTTCAACAGCGCGGCCATGACCACCATGTTCGTGAGCGCCAACCAGCTTACTGCCACGGTTCCCGGCTCAGCCGACACGACTCGCGGCACAGTGCCAGTCACTGTCACGAATCCCGGCACCCCAGGCGGAATCTATGGCGGGGGCACACTGCCTGAAACTTCAGCGCCGGTGAACTTTACGATCAACTAGCCAGAGCTTGGAAATGAGATCGAACGAGTCGGAACGTGCGGATGCTCCCGCTATGGTTTTTCCACGACCGGCTATCGTCGTTCGCGGCAAACGAACTTTTGAACAACGACAACCCAGCGGCACAGAACGTGACGTCGTCGAGCAGAGGCGAGTGATTCGACAACCTCGCGCGTGGCGGATGCGAATCGAAGTCGGCTCGAACTTCTTTCTCTCCTTCAGCTCTATGAAAGATATGAAAGGGATGGTCCACTGAGGCTGCAAGGGACAGTAGATCAATGGCGACGCGGAAACTCCGCCGGGGAGTCCAATGAAATTTGCGAAGCTGGCGTTGGGAATGCTGGTAATTGGAATTTTGAGCGGACCAACGAGCCTTTACGCCCAACGTCAAGGGATTGACGTGAGCCGATCGAGTGTGAAGATTCGGGTCTTCAAATCCGGCATGTTTTCCGCGTTCGCACACGACCACGAAATACAGGCCCCAATTGACGGGGGTGAGATAGATTCTTCCGCCAATCCAAGCGTCCAATTGCGCATGGACGCGCGCAAGATGCGCGTGCTCGACCCGGAGATTTCGGTAGACAGCCGTGCCGATATCCAACGCACGATGGAAGGGGCTGAGGTTCTCGATGCAGAGCATTTTTCCGAGATTTCTTATCATTCCACTGCCATAGTCACTACTGGAGCTGGACACTGGGAAGTGCGGGGGAATCTGAATATGCATGGGAAGAACCAACCGGTTGCTGTGTCGGTTTCTTTAGAGGGGGGACACTATCGCGGTTCCGCATCCTTCAAACAAAGCCACTTCGGCATAACTCCGATCCGCATCGCGGGCGGGGCTATTAAGGTCAAAGACGAAGTCAAAATAGAATTCGATATCGTTTCGGTTCAATGACGAGTGGATGTCCGTTTCATAACTGAACAAGTTGATCTTGGGCTGGCGGCCCACATCTCTTCCTGCCCTCAAGACGCATATGTGTGCTACTCATTTTGGAGGTGTCCCGGATTTCGCCCGAAGACGGCAGGCGAAATGCCCACATCTGCCAAAAGGAGGCAAATGTGATGCACCGTCGGGATGGACATTCGAGCCACCCGCATCGCGATCCGCCTCTGAATTGGTATAGTTGTAAATTCAGGGGAGAACCCATGCGAGAAGTGATAGCCACAAAAGATGCTCCCCAGGCCATTGGGCCTTATTCTCAGGCAATACGCGCGAATGGTTTCGTGTTCGTCTCGGGACAGGTTGCGATTGATCCCGCAACCCAACAAGTGATTGGCGGTGGCGTTGCTGAGCAGACAGACCGGGTGCTAAAGAATCTGACCGCCATCCTGACCGCAGCCGGAAGCAGCCTTGAAAAAGTGGTACGCTCCACGGTCTTTCTCAAGAATATGGGAGACTTCGCCGCGATGAACGAAGTCTATGCGCGATATTTCAATTCGAATCCGCCGGCACGGTCAACTGTCGAAGCGGCGCGTCTTCCCAAAGATGTGCAGGTTGAGATTGATGTGATCGCCTTGGCATAACTTTCATCACTGTGATAAACCTCTTACTGGAAAGATCGTCAAAGAAATCGTTTGGGGAGAATTCAACTGATGAAGAACGCAATTTTGATCTATGTTTTGACGTTTGCAGCGGCGTCTCTTTTTGGCCAGGCTGACGCTAGGACGGCTGCGCCTACCAAGGTGACCGGCAAAGGCACAACGACGGTTAGCGGCCTCCAGTATTGGGACATAAAAGTCGGTACCGGACCCGTGGCCGAAAAGGGCCACACGGTTAAGGTCCACTACACTGGATGGCTGACGACCGGAAAGAAATTCGATAGTTCCGTGGATCGTGCCGAGCCTTTCACTTTCAATCTTGGCGAGGGACAAGTGATTAAAGGTTGGGACGAAGGTGTTGCGGGAATGAAAGTAGGCGGCAAGCGCCAGCTTCGCATTCCGCCGGAGCTTGGATATGGGGAGCGCGGGGCGCCGGGAGCGATTCCTCCGAACGCGACGTTGATCTTCGATGTGGAATTGCTGGGAGTCCGATAAAACGCAATCGTTAGGCTTTGACGACTTTGCCGCTGCGCAGGCAGGAAGTGCAGACGCGGATGCGCTTTCCAACGCCCTTCACCTTCGCATGAACCGGACGAAGATTGACGTTCCATCGCCTTCGGCTGACATTGTGCGCGTGGCTGATGGTGTTTCCAAACTGCGGCCCCTTGCCGCATACATCACAAACGTGTGCCATGACTGCTCCCAGGTAGGAATTGTTCCAAGGTGCTATTTTAGCGAAGTTCGTTGATTTACGCCAATGTCAGACTTCGCGGCGCTACATTCCGGTTCGCCCCTTGGAGCGCAGTTTCGCGTTTCTGGTCAGCGACGTGTTTAATGTAGCTGGATTGTTCTCCTCGAAGCTGCGGAGCGGCGGGCTGCGTCGAGAATCTCGGTGACTGTAACGTTCGTTTCGAGCGAAGATAGTCCCTCGGGTTTAATTTCGCCATCAATGACCGCTCTGAAGTACGCGAGCGAATTATCGTAAGGAGCCGGAAGAGGTTGCGCGAGAATCTGTTTTTCCTGTGCGTTTGCGAGTCTTTCTCGAACGTCATCGCTGCCGACCGTGATTGCATATCCAGTCTCGCCGTAGACTTCCATGTCTTTGCGTCCGAATGGCCAATTCCATGAAGCCTGAATAATCGCCTGCGTCTTGGGATAAGTCAGGATTATGGTGGCCTCGTCATCCACTCGCGGATAGATATCCGGCTTGAGATGTTGAGTGACCGCAGTCACCGAGTCGGGACGTTTGCCGTCCATCAGCCACGTCACGAGATCAGCGCCGTAGCAGCCGAAATCGAACAGAGCGCCGCCTCCGTCGAGTTTGGGATCGGTGAGCCATGCTAGAAATTCAGGCCCTACGCCGATTTCCTTCGGACCTTGGTGGCCATCGTGAACAACAATCTTGCGTACGCCGCCGATGCCATTCTCGCGGACGAGATCGTATGCCGCCCGATTGCTGGCATACCAGGTTGTCTCATAATTCACCAGCACGTGAATCTTCCCCTGGTGTGCCGATTGTTCGATGGCGTGGGCATCTTCCAGACTGACCGCCAAAGGCTTTTCCATCATCACGTGGACGCCGTGACGGGCGCAAATCTCGACGACACGCCGATGGTCATACGTTGTCGTGTAAACCAGCACAGCTTGCGGATGAACCTTTTGCAACATCTCTTCCGGGCTCGAAAAAAAAAAGCTGCGATCAATTCCGTACTGGTCCGCATACTTAACGGACAGTTGCTGGTCGGGTTCGGCTATTCCAACAAGTTGGATTTCCGGACTGTGCAGAGACCCGCGAAAAAATCCGTCCACGTGACCATGCACAAGTCCGACAATACCGATGCGGAGAGGAGCGCGCGGCGCCAGTTCGGACGATGTGGCTTGCCCGTAAGAATGCGCGGACGCCAAAAGGCACAAAGAAAATATTATCCCGAGAAAATGGCGCATGCGATTCCTCCTAACAACCTAAGGTGGAGACGCAGATGCTAAGTCTGGTTCTGAGAACGTTCAACGACCCGACGTAGCGAACTGCGTCTTTGCCAGACAGTTCGATAGCATCCAATCTTCGTTGTAGAATCATCAACTCAAGCGAAGACTGTGAAGTTTCATGCCTGTTTCCTCAGATCCGAAATCCGTCAAAGTAAATCTGACTACTGGAGCAGGCGTTGACATTGAATGGAATGATACTCACAAGTCGCACTATTCGTTTACATTCCTCCGCGATGCTTGCCCGTGCGCCCTTTGTGATGACGAACGGAAGAAATCGGGCCGGAAGTTTGGAGAATCTCCAGAGTCGGCTACCGCGTTGCCGATGTTCAAGGCTACCGCAAGGCCTTTGACGGCGGATGCCGTCGGCAAATACGCCATCAAGTTTCACTGGAACGACGGCCATGAACTGGGGATTTATTCCTGGCGTTTCTTGCGGGATGTTTGCCCTTGTAAGGAATGTAAAGCGGACCGCGCAATTGAAGCGGGATGAACATATTCCTCACTTCACGGAATTATGTTAATCGAAACGGCGTTCGACTTTTCGCCCACGCGTCGCGCCACAATTGAATACTCCCCGAGTTGGCTCAGGTCGTACAAATCGCTTATTACGACCTTTTCCTTCAATGTCTCGCCAGGCTGCAATTCTCCCATAATCCGGGAATAATTATCCACTTTGAATGTACCTGGGGGAAGGGATTTCGTGGATTCTCGTTTTCTTGCCTGAGCTAATTGGGACTCCGGCACTGGGGTACCGTCCTTGCGGCGGACCTCTATCGTGTACCACGGGGCCTCCCCGTCCCCTGCTGGAAGCATAATTTTGAAACCCGAAACATTCGTCAACGCCACCTCGACGATCACGCTTGAACCGGTTTTCACCGATTTGTTCTTTGTGCTGATGGCAATGGCGAACTGGTGCAACTCGGGGGTAGTCTTCCCCGCCTGCGCATCAGTTATGGCGGGTAGAGTAAAAACCGTTGAAAGTAAAATGAGCGTTCCTAGAGTTCTCATAGGGGTCGCCGCAAGCCAAACATAAAATTCCAGTGCACCAAGTGAGGATGACAGAAGACGCAAAGTAACAGAGGCCGGCCTCTTGGCCCGGCCTCTCTCAATTCTTTATTCAGACAAAAAACTATGCTTTCTTGGGTGCGATGGCATCCTTCGCGGCCTTTGCCACGCGGAACTTCACCACGGTCTTGGCTTTGATCTGAATGGCCTCACCAGTCTGGGGATTACGCCCTACTCGCGCTTTGCGGTGCGCCTTCACCAGGCGTCCGATGCCGGGCACGACGAATATGCCGTTCTTCTTCGTCTCTTTGATGGCGGTGTCAGCGAGTGTCTCGAGAAAAGCTGCTGCTGCCTTGTTATTAGTTTCCAGTGTCTCGGCGAGATGCCGGACGAGTTGAGTCTTGGTCATGCCTGAAGCCATGAATCCTCCCATGAAATTAAATTTTCGAGCGAGGCTGCATCTTATACCCACTTCTTGTGGAAAAGAAGTGTTTTTAGCCACATTCCATGCGGTTTTTCCGTCCTGGAACCAGAAAAGGCCATAGAAATCGCTGTTATCCACAGGATGGATGTAAAACGCCCTGATCCTAGGCAGGGTTGGAGCGACGTGAGCGATGGCCCGGAATGCAAGAATCGCCATTCCGCCATGTCATAATGCTGTCCGAGGATACCGATCTTGAGTTGTGCGATCTGCGAAAAACGCAAAGAAAAGCGGTTTTGTCCCGCGGTGCATGGACGCATTTGTCCGCAATGTTGCGGAGAGAACCGGGAGATCACGCTGGATTGTCCCAGCGAGTGCGTCTATTTGCAGCAGGCACGACAGCACGAAAGACCGCGTTCTCTCCAGGACTTGGATCAGGCGGCATTGTTTCCTCAAATCGAGATAGGGGAGCAGTTTATTTATGAGCATGAACACCTGTTATTCGGGCTTAACTACGCGATGGTGAAGAGCGCACGCGCTGACCGTGGTCTGGTGGATGTGGACTTGATCACGGCGTTGACGGCGATAACCCGAACGTACGAGACGCTGGTCAACTCCGGCCTCCATTATGAGGCGCCCATCGCTGGGATGGCGCAGCAGGCGGTTGCAGCCGAAATTCAGAACATGATCAAAGAATATCGGGAAGCGGAACAAAAGCATGCGGCATACTCTCGGCTTCGCGATTCCGAGGTGTTGCGCGGACTGGTTTTTCTCCTTCGCGTCGCTTACAGCAGGACGTCAGGGCGCCCGAAGTCCCGGGCATTTTTGGACTTTCTCTTCGCACAGTTCCCGGAGAAACAGCCGGCAATGGCCTCATTGGAGGAAGGCGGCGGAAGGATCATCACACCGTGAGTTCCCGTTGTAGCCCGACGGTAAAGAGGTCAGCAAGAAAATCTGCTTTACTTCCGGTGGCAGGCCAATAATCATCCGCGGCGGATGTGGTCAAGCAGCGGTCCTACTTTTTCCCTGAATTGCTCCGCGAGTTCGACTCCGCGCTCCAGAGCTTCTTCTGCGAGATCCTTCGCATCGCCCGTCCAGTCATCCAAGGTTCCTCTAGCCGATTCGAATTGCCGGCGCAACTCTTTCCGGGTTTGCTTTCCAGTCTTGGGAGCGTAAAGGAATCCGACAACAGCGCCTGCCCCGAGCCCGATTAAGAGAAACGTGATTGCTGTGCCCACGTGAGTGCTCTCGCTGCATGAATCCGCTGCTTCGTATTTTCCTTCTCGCATAGTTAAATACCTTTCGTGGGCTGTTTCGCCATCCATTCCTATCGCTATTCTACCCCGGGCGATCGCAAGATTTGGTCGTCTGAATGACGGTTGGTTTATTGGCCGTCAGATTCTCAGAAAGCATCGGTCTGCTGCCCCGCAACCCATTCCGCCTCGCGAGGTTCGCCATGACTGACGGCGAAAAGCACGAGCTCGACCCGGCTTGAAATGCCCAGCTTGTCAAAAATATGGAAAAGATATTTCTTGACTGTGTTCTCGCTGAGGCTCAGTTCGCGCGCGGCTTCGCGATTGCTAAGTCCGTCCGCCACAAGCGCCACGACCTGCTCTTCGCGCGGAGTAAGCAGCTTCAGTCCCATGGCATTGACGGTTCGCAATGAAGGAACTTGCGTTACCTCCTGGACGAGCTGTTGCAACTGTTCGGTATTGGCCCATATTTGCCCGTTGTGAACGCAACGAATGCACTTACAGAGCAAACGGAAAGGATAGTCGGAAAAACAAAAAATGCCTTTCGCGCCCGATCGGAAGGAGCTCACCACGATTTCGTGGTCATAGGAATCCAGCAGCAATATCTTGGGAATTTCTGGATGCGCGATATGGAATCTGCGCACCATCGCCATATCCGGGGAGCTGTCTCTTGGATGGTCCAGATTTAAGATGGCGACCTGCACTCGCGCCGACGTGACGGTCTCGAGAACAGCCTCTATCTCCATCGGGCAGGATGCCACCTCGAATTCAGGGCGGCGGCGAAGCGCATTTACCAGCAATTGAGATTGCATCTGATTGGAGTCGGCAACCAGCAGGCGGATGATCTCGGATTGACGGCGAGGCGACTTTACTTTGCTTCTCATGGAATTGAGTAGTAATCGTATAAGCGTGGGAGATCGAATTCTGTGATATGGCAACACGCGAATTGTGCTTCCCGGAGTGGAAAACTTTGCCCGAACCGCGGCAGGCATGCTGGACATGGGAATAGTGACTGTCACTGAGAATGACATACGCCGGAAGATCCTATTGTCCCTGGAAACCCGTCTAGGTCGATTCTTCCCGATAAGGGAATCCCAATAGGGAACGAAGGAGCGCCTTAGATATCCCCCACCGAGCAGTATTAGCTTGTTCTCACAAAAATGTGCGTTATAGATGACAACAGTTATCGTGTCATTAACCATGACTAACGACTCTAGCAATCAAGCAACGCTCGTTCCTCCCACATTGTTGAAGGCTGCCCTGGAAATGTGTACCGAAGGAATCGCCATCGTACAGAACAATCGCATCCTGTATGCGAACTCGGCTTTCGCTAGGACTAATGGATTTCCATCTAGTCTGGACCTTTGTGGGAACCTGCTAAAGGACTCGATGCAGGAAGCCATACTGCAATTCGATTCGGGGCAGGGACAATTCAATCAAACTCCCGACCCCTTGTTGACCGAGGCATCATCTTTCCATCACTCTGAGGAAAATCGCCAGGAATTGCACCTGATATGCGTGCGTGCCATCGCGCGGCCCAAACGGAGCGGCGTGCCATTGGGATCCCGAGAGAAGGATCGAATAGGCGAACCATGGGTTAAGTTTGCGCATGATTTTAATAATTTGCTGACTTCCATCATTCTTTATAGCGAACTGCTTATTTCCGAGCTCGAATCAGACAGCGCTTTACGGCCTCACGCCGAGATAATTTATGACGCTGGGAACAAAGGAGCCGAAATGATTAAGCAGCTGACCATCCCGACGACCCAGCCTGGTGATCAATGGGAGACACACGCCATGGCAAATGGAGGGAAGATCACAATCACTACCGGGAAGTACGCTATTTCGGATTTCGTTAAAAAAGCAAGTTAGCCGACGTAACAGGCCGAGCTTGTGGTAAGGATCACTGTGAATAGGATGGGCGAAGATACTGTGATGCAAGTATCCCGCCCAATTTTCGGAAGGACTTCCAGAAATTGGGGATTTGCCTAGCACGGAACCGGGGCTAGCGAAATTGTCAAACAGGGACGGGGAGAAAGCAACGTCGGCGAGGGCACGGGGGTGACTGGCTCCTCGCAACGAATGGAAATTTCGGCAGCGGAACGCAAGTAAAAGACACGTGGTCATCGAAGTGCTGCCCGAAGTCGGCGGTTCCACCAACGGAACCAGAGAGTTGGCAAAATGACTGCCAGTGCCGCGCAATTAGCTGCAACGACGCAAATACAACGAGTCACAGGGTCAAATCTCCTAAATTTGATGATCGTTGACGACGACCGTGCCGTCCGAAAAGCGCTTCAAGACATTGGCCTTTCTTTTGGCTTCACCACTTTCGTCGCCGACTCGGCGGAGCATGCCTTCCGCCTTCTTGAAGCCCAGGTCATAGACGTTTTGTTGCTTGATTTGAGGCTGCCCGGCGCAAGTGGGCTGGAGGCGCTGCGCGAGATAAGGCAGCGATGGCCGGACGTTATCGTCGTCATAGTTACGGGTTACGGAACTGTGCACTCAGCAGTACATGCGATGAAAAATGGCGCTTACGACTTTGTCACGAAGCCCTTCACCGGGGAAGTATTGAAAGCGCTGTTTGAACGCGTCGCAGGACTTTTGCAACTAAAAACCGAAAATCGCGTCCTGCGAGAAAGGATCAACTCTACCCGCGGCTTTGGCAATTTGGTCGGACGTGCCCCACAAATGGAAAAGCTCTACCGGATCATCGCTAAGGCTGCCTTCAGTGCCCACCCGGTGCTAATTCTCGGCGAAGGCGGGAGTGGGAAGGAAATGGTGGCCCACTCTATTCACTCCGCCGGTCCCTCCGCGGACAAGCCGTTTATTCCCATCGATTGCTCGTCTCTTTCACCCGCCCTTCTCGAAGTTGAGCTATTCGGCCAGACAAGGGCTGTTTTGAGGGGAACACCTCGATCTAGCCGGGGTTTACTCTCTATCGCTGAAGGCGGGACAGTGCTTCTGGGTGAGGTTGGGGCGGTGCCGGTCGATCTCCAGGCGAGACTTGTACGCGCGATTCAGGAGAAGGTAATCCGGGAAGCGGGCAGCGCCAAGAGCACGAGCATTCACGTGAGAATTCTCGCGACTACGAGCCGCGACCTCGAACCAGCAGTCTCTCAAGGGACATTCAGGAAGGACCTGTTCTCTTGTCTCAACATTCTGAGCCTCCGAATCCCGCCTTTGCGCGAGCGTCGCCAAGATATACCGCTCTTAGCCGCACACTTCCTGGAGCGGATTTCGCGCAGTGGGGTCAACGAACGAACATTGAGCGATGACGCGCTTAGGGTCATGCTCGGTGCAGACTGGCCAGGCAACGTCCGTGAATTGGAGGACTGCCTAGAACGTGCGTGTGTTGTCAGCAGCGGACCGATGGTTCAAGCTTGGAACCTTCCCCCGAGCATCCATGGCCGTTCGGAGTCTTTTTCTGGACCAGAGGACAGAAATATTATCCCCATCCCAGAGCTGGAACGCCAGGCGATCCTAAGCACCATCAGTCAAACCAATGGGGATAAGCTCATGGCCGCGCGTCTGCTAGGTATCGGCAAGACCACCCTGTACAGAAAGCTAAAAGAATACGGTGGCCAGGGAGGTTCACTTCAGGGTCATACATCGCCGTAGGAGACAAACGCGTCCGAAGCGACACTGTGACATACATTCAACCCTGCCTCATACAATAAAAATTATGATTCTACTGATAACTAGTTCCCCTGGAGCCAAAGATTGCGCGAATGCCATTGCCGAAGCGATTTCGCAACCTGTCAAGATAGCGGCGACCCCTCGCCAAGCTTCCATCCTATTAAGTGCGGATGAGTTCGAAGTGCTGATACTCGATCAACAAACCGAAGAATCCGATCCCGGCGACATCGAAAGTGTGCTGCTGCAAATGGGAACAGCTACGCCGGTATTCGTCAATTTGGCAATCAGCGGGACCGGACGGGTCATTCGCGAACTACGAGTTGCCATGCGCCGCCGCGACAAAGAAAACCTCATTGCGCACGAGGGCGCTCAACAGAAATTGCGAAACGAACTGAAAGACACCGTAACCGCCCTGCTGCTTTCGTGCGAGATGGCTCTCCATGCAGAAGCCCTTCCCCCTTCCGCCCAAGCAAGAATAAGGACAGTGGAAAATCTTGCACGAGACCTGGGGAGAAAACTTGGTTTTGCGGCGTAGAGAACATGTACGCCCGTCGCGTTTACCGCAACAGCGGCCACGCTGGCGGCCAGTAAACAGGCCGAACAATACGCGCCAGGCCCTTTAATTCCCCTCGGCCAAAGCGACGAAGTGTCAGCACCCCTGCCGCCTGAATGTCACAGCGAGCGGGAGTGAAGGACTCTCTCCTTAAGTGTAAGAAGAGCTTATTCTCGGTACGCTAGGGGGTTTCCGGGTTTGAAAGCCGGAATGTCCCAAAGCCAATTTCGTTTACTTCTCTCGGGAAGTAATCGCAAGTCCACTGTTGGGCATCCTACGAAAGTAGATAGATTTATCCGCCGCTTCTCGCATTTATTTTTCTAGAAACAATCCTTGGAGAATGCTTCAAAGCAATACTCCAGCGCAGTTTGATTGGCTGTTCGCGGCGGTCGAATCTCTAGCAAGAACATCCACCTTTGTGTACCGAACTTCCCATGTCTTGTTCGCAAATGCGCCGCCGAATAGATTGCAGCTAGGGAAACGGACCGGCACCACGATCTGACGTGAAAACCAAAATCAACTTCGGGCTTCAAAGTTTAATTCGTGCTCTTGCCTGCGGAATACTGTCCCAGGCTCTGGCCGCGGCCTCCGCACAAGAAGCGACGGCGGCATCGGCTTGGGTGAATTCTGGGGCGGTGCAGACCACAATATCCGGTACGGCGGATGACATAAGGAGTCCAAGCTCATGGAGTCCAGCCCTGACGGGGGAACGCCATCCGCTTTACCGGTTACACAAGAGTGACGTTTTAGACATCAAGTTCGCCTTCGAACCCGAGTTCGATCAAGTCGTCAGCGTACAACCGGACGGCTTCATCGCTCTAAAGGGACGTGACGAACTATATGTTGAGGGGCTGAGAATTCCTGAACTACAAGAGGCAATCTTAAAGGCATACCTGCCGGTGCTGCGTGACCCGGAAATCAACATTTTCCTGCGAGACTTTGAACGTCCATATTTCATTGCTGGAGGCGAGGTTGGCCGGCCTGGGAAATATGATTTGCGGTCCGAGATGACGATGACTGAGGCGGTCGCGCTCGCGGGTGGTTTTACTGAGAGATCAAAACATTCTCAAGTCGTACTTTTCAGGCGGGTAACTCCGGAAATCGTTGAGTCGCACTTGTTGAACGCGAAGTCAATGCTCAAGTCCAGAAATTTGGGAGAGGACATCCAGGTGATGCCGGGAGATTTCCTCTTCGTGCCCCAGAACGCCATTTCCAAGATAAAAAGATTTCTGCCGACATCAGACATGAGTCTTTACTCCGCGCCGGCAAAATTTTGATCCTCGCCAAAAGTGGCGCAGCTCGTAGTACGAGTGACAAGTAAATATCGCGGCCCGAAGAAGCCTATGACCGAAGATTTGATTGTGATTCCGAGAGCGTCGTGGGATCCTTCTCCCAGTTTGCGCGATGTCGTAGCGATTTTTTTCCGTCAACGAAGATTGTGGCTGATTTCATTCGCACTGATTTTTTGCATGACTTTTTCCTGGGGAATATTTTTTCCCTCATACCAAGCAGAAATGAAGGTACTGGTCCGCAAAGGGCGGCTTGATCCAATATTAACCCCCACTCCCACACAATCTCCTCTTATCGAAGATCAAGAAGTCACCGAAGAGGAGTTGAACTCGGAAGTGGAGTTGGTGCAAGACCAAGACGTGCTGCGGGAGGCGGTAACTAATTCAGGGCTGCTTTCGGGATGGAGAATGCCCTGGAAACTCGGGGGTAGTGATGAGGTCAGACTGGCACACGCAGTACGCCAGCTGGGCAAACAGGTTGAGGTAGAAGCAGTTAAGAAGTCCGCACTTATTACGGTCACCTACGATTCGTCCGATCCTCAGCGGGCTGCCGCGGTTCTGCACTGCCTCGCCGCGGCCTACCTGGAGAAGCACCAAGAGATACGCAGACCGTCAGGGCAGTTTAATTTCTTTCAGCAACAAATGCTTGAGTCCGGACACGAACTTCAGCAGGCTGAATCTCGGCTGATGGATTTTAGTCAGATGCAGGGAGTGGTGTCGGCATCGCTCGAGCGAGACGCAGCGTTGAAGAGATTGAGTGATGCGGATGCGAGTTATCGGGAAACGTCTGTCGCTCTCGCCGAGGCACGGCAACGAGTACGAGGTCTTGAAGCGAGCCTTAAAGTGTTGCCGGAACGGACCACAACAATCATTCGCAGCTCGGACAATCCGCAATTGCTTGGGCAACTGAAGATGAAATTGCTCGAGTTGGGATTAAAGCGGACCGATCTGCTCACCAAGTTTCAGCCGTCCTATCGCGTGGTTGAGGAAGTAGACAAGCAAATAGCGGAGACGAAAGCAGCGATTGCGGCTGAAGACAAGTTTCCCGTTCGCGACGTGACCACGCAGCCAGACCCCAACAATCAATGGAGCCGGGCCGAACTGGTAAAGAGCCGGGTTGAAATCGGCGCGCTTGAAGCGCGTGCGAATGCATCCGAGAGCCTCGTGGCCGATTACCGGGCCTCAGCTCAGCAACTCGGCGGCCAGGCGATAGAGCAAGAGCAACTCATACGCAGCCTGAAAGCCGCGGAGGATAAGTACCTTCTCTACGAAAGCAAACGAGAAGAATCGAGGATTGGAGACGCTCTCGACCAAGGGGGCATTCTCAACGTAGCGATCGCGCAGAAACCTCGAGTTCCCGCCCTGCCACTGTGGTCCCTTTGGACGTTTGGAGCTGTTGGGCTGTTGCTTGGAGGAACCGTGAGCACGGGCTTGGCATTTACCGCCGATTATTTGGCGCCTGGATTTAGAACTCCAGAAGAAGTAACGGCCTATTTGGGTTCACCGGTGCTCGCCTCGTTGCCGGAAGAAACCGGCTTAAGGTGGCCGGAATTCGATGTTTAAAAACATTCAACATAACCCGTCCACGCATTTGCGCCATTAGGAGTGATTGTCCCATGAGCAGCGCCACAGTTCTTAACACGATATTTGGGTATGACGTTTCCACCGCCGAGACTGACAGACGGCAAGAAGAAGGCACGTGTAATCCACATGGCCGCCGTTTTGGACAGGAGCAAATTCGTTCTCTGGTTCAGCAGATTTTTTTCTCGGGCGGAGCGAAAACACCACGGCAAGTGGTCTTCAGCGGGGTGGACCAGGATGCGAATGTCGGAGAAATTTGCCTGCAAGTGGGTCATGTCCTCTCGGCTCAAACTTCGGGAAGCGTTTGCATTGTCGAGGCAATCCGCCAGCCGCTCCACATTGCGGAATCGCTGGATGTCAAATCCCAGGTGTCAATTCAGCAACGTGAAGAGTTTGATTGCATACGCGATTCAGCTCTCATGCTGTCAAAGAGGCTTTGGCTGGTGCCGTCCGACGTCTTTCTGCAACATGAAAAAATCCTTTCTGCGGCGTGGCTTCGAGGCCGCCTCGACGAGCTTCGCCTCGACTTTGACTACGCAGTTTTTCAGACAGCCCCCACCGGGCACTGCAGCGATGCGGCGATTCTAGGTCATCTTTGCGACGGGGTGGTCCTGGTATTGACCGCCAATTCAACTCGCAGGGTCGCGGCCATGAAAGTAAAAGACAGGCTCTTCTCCGCGAATGCCCGGCTATTGGGGACAGTGCTAAGCAATCGAAGTTTCCCAATCCCGGAAGGAATTTATAGAAGGCTCTGAGCAAGAACACATCGGTAGCGCTTTCCAGTCGAGGATCGCAACCACCCGAATTCGAGATGAGCTATATGCATACTTTGCACGACTCGCAGCCTAGACATTCTGAAGAGCAGGCGCTCGCTTCGCGTTTTCTCACGCCTGCTAGGAGCCGGAAGACTGCGGTGCGCAGAAAACTGCAATCCGTGGTTTCGAACAACCATACCGTATTGGCTGTTCAACTCTTTCGACCGGCGGACCCGAGCCGGAAAATACGGACGCACCTTCGTTTGCTTCAAGTTCAGAACGATGATTCACAACGCCGACGATATGAAAGCAATTCTTCGCTCTCAAAATGAGCGGCAGGGGGCATTCTTCAAGATGGTCCGCGACCCGCGCATTACGCGGGTTGGCGGCATCCTGCGGCGCTACAGCCTCGATGAAATACCACAACTCTGGAACGTCTTGATCGGAGACATGAGCCTGGTGGGGCCAAGGCCGCATCCCCTCGATGATTGCCGCTTTTATGTTCCGCAGGATTTGCGGCGGCTTGAAGTCACTCCGGGAATTACCGGACTTTGGCAGGTAACGGCGCGGACGGATCCATCCTTCCAGCGAAACATGGCGCTCGATTTGGAATACATCGAGCGCTGGACGCTGCTCATGGACATGCGAATTTTATACAAGACCATATTCGCGGTGGTGCGAGGAACGGGCGCGTGACTCTTCCTGTCATCAGCTTGACGAACACGAGTGGGTTCGCATCCGGAGAGCAACGCGGCACTACAAGCGGCATTACAAGACGCACGACAGAGTTTGCCATTCTGTCCGCGGTGCGTCCTTTACACGCGCTCTTGTCCGAACCTTCGCTCCTCTTTATTGCTGCTCTCGCCGTCATGCTGTTCCGTCCGCCCGACGTGCAGTTTTATTCCCTGGATCGAATCGCCCTCTTCGTGCTGATTTTGGTGGTGCTGCTTCGGGCACTCGCCTTGCACCAACCGCTACGAATCGCCGGTCCGGTTACGCTGCCGATGCTGGGTCTGTTATCACTGGCGTTTTGTAGCGTTCTGCTGGAACCTTATGAGCCAGAAAATTGGAGCCTATTCGCCGCTAAATGGCTGGTCCCATTTGTCCTATACCATCTCGCGGGACTGGTTTTTACTGACGTCACTTCAATTCGGCGCTTTGAACTTTTCATGATCGCCGTTTTGGCTTACTTGAGTCTGACTGCAATCTTCTTCCTCGTGGATGCGCGGTCGCTAATTTATCCCCGCTTTATCCTGGATGAAAACATTGGGATGCACACGGATCGCGCGCGAGGTCCATTTCTCCAGGCAGTCGCGAATGGAGTCACGCTAAACCTATCGGGCTTGATTGCGCTCGATTCTTTCCGTCGAAAGCGATTGCGTGGAGCATTGGCCCTGATGTTTATGGTTGCGTTGCCGCTAGCTATTCTGGCAACGAAAACACGGGCTGTGTGGGCATCCTTTGCAGCGTCGGTACTCTTGCTGCCGCTCGTTTCTTCAAACACCAGGGTGAGGCGCGCTTGCTTCTGCATACTCATTTTCAGTGTGGTTGGAATTGGCAGTTTCTTTGTGATGGATACCACGAACACCTCTTTCAGCCAGCGCCTCCAGGAACGCGGACCCGTGGAGTTCCGCATGGGCATGTATGTTGCCGGGTGGGAGATGTTCTTGGAGAAACCCATTGTCGGATGGAGCGCCAACAGTATCCAACCCGAACTTGCTCGTCGAATCAGCGATTTCCATCCACCATTTTTCCTGTTTCATAACACGTATCTGGAAATCGCGGTAAAGCATGGGCTGTTGGGCTTGAGTTTGTATGTCTGGGTAATCATTGACCTCTTCAGGTTAGGAGAAAAGCCGCAGAAGCTCAGCAAGCTGGATCACTCCGATTTTCTCGACGCCGAATTTCGCAAAATCTGGCCATTCTTACTGGCTGTCTACCTCTTCAATGCGAGTTTTGTTGTAATGGGTTACCAATTCGTAAACGGACTATTGTTCACAATTGCCGGAATCCTGGCTTCTCAAAACCGTCGGTCCAACTCAATTCAGACTTATTGCGCGCAACCGCGGTAAAAACATGCGCACGATTGCCTACATTGCGAACCTATTTCCCTCGGCGGTGGAACCTTACGTTATGCAAGAAATCGCCGAACTGCGCCGGCGCGGAATTGCAGTGGTCCCATGTAGTGCGCGACGGTCAACCGCATTGGATAACAGATTGAAATCATGGGCAGCTGGAACGCTCTATCTTCAGCCACTGCGATTAGGTCCTACGATTCGGGCTGCGTGGCTGTGCATGCGGAAAGTATCGACACTTTGCGGCGTAATCCGCTTCGCATTATTTCAGGGGCACGAGCCACCCGGACGAAAAGCGAAAGCGATATTTCACACGTTTCTCGGTGTGTATTTGGCCGTTTTACTGAGAAACACTGGCGCCGAACACATCCACGTTCATCACGGTTATTTCAGCTGTTGGATCGCAATGGTGGCAGCACGCTTTCGCGGAATCACCTACAGCGTAACGCTGCACGGTTCCGACTTGATGTTGCACAAGGCTTATTTAAAGACCAAGCTCACTAACTGCCAGTTCTGTATTACGGTCTCCGAATTTAATCGGCGTTACATTCTCGATGAATATCCCGGAATCAATCCAACAAAAATCTTTGTCCGCCGGATGGGGGTGGACCCAAAACCAATGCCCTGGCAGAAAGCGGACCAATCTCCGCTGATCATTCTCTCAGTGGGTCGTCTGCATCATGTCAAGAATCACGCTTTCCTGATCAATGCCTGCGCTCGCTTGAAACAACGACGATGCTCTTTCGCTTGTCTGATTGCTGGGGAAGGAAAGGAACGGCATCGGCTCGAACTTCTCATTCAAAGGCTTCATCTGGGACATCAGGTAATTCTCCTGGGACATCTTTCCCCGTCGCAACTGGACCGATATTACGCGAACTCTAACTTGGTTGTTCTCACAAGCCGAAGCGAAGGTCTGCCGGTGACTTTGATGGAAGCGATGGCGCGGGGAAACATCGTACTTGCTCCTGCAATTACAGGGATTCCCGAACTGGTGAGAGATGGCGAGACTGGCTTTCTTTTCCGCGAAGGATCAACAGACGATTTCATGGAAAAAGTGGAAAGGATTCGCAGTTCTTCAACCGAGCTTCTGAATGGTATCCGCAACTCGGCGCGCCAGTTAATTCTGGAACAATTCGATCGCCAAGCGAATTTGACTTCCTTCATCAGCTTGCTTCTGGAACAAACCACCCACGTCGAAGAAATCAATCCGCATGAGAATTTTGTACTGCAACAAATATAACTTTCCGTTCAGTGGCACTGAGGTTTACCTCTTCGAGGCGATGGAACTGATGCGCGCGCGCGGACATGAAGTTGCGCTCTTTTCCATGACTGATAAGCGCGGCAAACCTACGCCCTATGATCAGTACTTCGTAAAGTCCGTGGACTTCAAAAGCCCGGGCGCCAGTCTGCTGGTGCAAGCCCGGCAGGCAGCCCATGCAATTTATTCGACCGAGGCACGAAAGAAATTACGAGGAATGATTCGGGAGTTCCGGCCTGATGTGGCGCACGTTCGAAACATCTATCACCATCTTTCCCCTTCGATTTTGTGGGAGTTGAAAAGTCAAGATATACCGGTCCTGTATCACGTAAACGATTTCAAATTGATTTGCCCGAGTTACAACATGGTGTCGCGCGGGAGTCCTTGCGAGAAGTGTCAAGGGGGTAAATTCTGGAATGTCGTGGCCGAAGGCTGTTACGCGGGTCCCGCATCGGCGCGGTGGATGCTTGCGGCGGAAGCCTATGTTCACAAATGGCTGCGAACGTACGAAAAGTGTGTTGACCGTTTCCTCGCTCCAAGCGAGTTCGTGAAGGCCAAGTTGACTCAAAACGGTTGGGACGAAGAGCGTATTGACGTGCTTCAGCATTTTCAGATCACCTCAGACGAAGTGGTCCCCAATTTTAGCGGCGAGGCTCCCATTATTTATTTCGGACGATTGTCCCGGGAGAAAGGCATCGCTGATCTCTTGCATGCAATGCGGCGGCTGCCGGAAATCCGTCTGATCGTTGCAGGGGAGGGTCCGCAGCGACCGGAACTCGAAAAGCTTGCCCGCGATCTGCGTCTCGCAAATATCGGATTTACCGGTCACGTAGACTCGACTGCGCTGGGTAAGCTGATCGCCTCTTCTCGATTTACCGTGTTTCCCTCTCGAGCCTACGAGACGATGGGCAAGAGTATCCTCGAATCTTTTGCGAACGGACGTGCGGTCGTGGCTTCCGATCTCGGGTCACGCCGAGAATTGGTGCACGAAGGGAAAACCGGACTTTTATTCCATCCCGGAGATGTTGACCAACTAGCGGACGCGATCTCGCAGCTTTACCACGCGCCAGACATTGCGGCTCGGATGGGGAATAAAGCACGAGAGTTGGTGCGAAAAAATCAATCGCTGGAAAATCACTATGCGCAGCTGACCAAAATCTACGGGGGTCTAGCCGCAAGAACCGGAAGCGCCCCCAAAAAGAACCGGCCTTTGCGCGTCGCCTTCATAGGCGGCCGGGGAGTAGTTTCCAAATATAGCGGGATTGAAACTTATTACGAAGAGGCTGGAAAACGGCTCGCGAGGATGGGACATGAGGTTACGGTATATTGCCGCTCCCACTTCACGCCTCCCATGCGAACCCGAAATGAAATGAGGCTGGTGAGGCTCCCCACAATTCGCACTAAGCATCTGGAGACCCTGGTGCACACATTTCTCAGCACCGTGCACGTGATGTTTAGTGATTGTGAAATTGTGCATTATCACGCGCTGGGTCCCGCTCTTTTCTCATTTCTGCCGAGGTGGGCTGGGAAAAAGACTATTGTCACGGTTCAAGGTTTGGATTGGCAGCGAAAGAAATGGGGTTGGATCGCTTCAAAAGTGCTGCGCCTCGGAGAACAAGCCGCGATTTACTTTCCCACCAGCACGATTGTCGTCTCACAAACCCTTCTCAAACATTACCAGTCCCGATGCGATTCCCAAACGTGTTACGTGCCGAACGGAACGTTGATCCGCCCTCGCGGCGAGAGCGCCCGTTTGCAGGGCTGGGGGCTGCAATCTGGTGAATACATCCTGTTCTTGGGAAGACTTTCCCCTGAGAAGAATTGTGACCTGCTGATCGAAGCATATGGGAACCTCAAGCCATCCGTAAAGCTGGTACTCGCGGGGGGATCCAGCCATTCGGATGCTTATGTCCGCGCATTGCGAAAACGGCAGAGTAATCAAGTCCGAATATTTGATTGGATGTCGGGAGAAGAGCTTGACGAGCTTCTCACCAATGCGTGTTTGTTTGTATTGCCCTCGGATTTGGAAGGTTTGTCGCTCGCTCTGCTGGATGCTATGGGTGCCGGGGTTTGCGTGCTCGCCAGCGATATCCCCGAAAACTGCGAAGTAGTTGATGGTGTTGGATACACCTTCAAACATGGCGATGTGGTTGCGCTGGAGAGAATGCTGAAACTGCTGATCGAGAATGTGGGCTTGCGAGAAAGCGCTACGGAGAAAGCAAGAGAGCGAATTCAAAATCATTATCTTTGGCCGCAAGTTGCGAGCCAGATCGAAGACATTTACCTGGACGTTATGGGCAGACCGCGCGAAGGCCGCAAGCCGGCATTAGCAACTGAGGAAGCCCACTCGGAGCCGGGCAGCCTGGTAGCGTGAAATCTCGCTGCTGTTTCAACACAACGGAACATTCCCCTTCAATCCGTGAGAAACGCCTTTGGTTTGTTTTCCTGCCTCGCATATCATTCCTGAATGTCCGCATTGCCCGAAAGTTCTAATGTTCTGAGCTTCGAAGAGGCGCGCCACCTAGTGGAGGAACACGCCGCCAAATTGCGTCCTCGCGGGAAAGAATTGACTCCCTTGCTCGGTGCTGTGGGGCTATTTCTTGCCGAGCCCGTATTCGCGGATCGCGATTTTCCTCCTTTCCCGCGCGCCGCACGGGATGGTTATGCGCTGCGCGCGGCTGACCTTCGGGATATTCCGGTAACACTACAGATCATTGGCGAGATCAAAGCCGGCGCTCCGGAGAATCCTGAGATGCGCGTCGAAGACGGGCAAGCAGTCTCAATCATGACGGGCGCCGCGGCGCCCCCCGGCGCGGACGCAGTCGTAATGGTCGAGCACACAGCGCGAATAGACATAGATAGTGATAATAAGGTCGAAATCAGACGAACGATTTCTTCCGGCGAGAATATCGTTCCCGTGGGTTCGGAAGCGAAGCGCGGCGATCGTTTGCTTCCGCAAGGAATGCGATTGGATCACGCCGCTATAGGTGTTGCAGCTTCAGTTGGAAGAGCCCATCTCCTTGTGTATTCGAAGCCAAGGATCGCGGTATTGGCGACAGGCGATGAGCTTGTAGACGTTTCGACCCAGCCGGGACGGAATCAGATCCGAAATTCGAACACCTATTCCCTGGCAGCGCAGATTCGTGCCGCGGGCGGAGAGCCGGTTCTGCTGCCTATCGCTCCGGACGAGCCGAAGCGACTGAGAGAGTTAATAGGCGACGGACTGGAAGCCGATCTGCTACTGATCAGCGGCGGCGTTTCGATGGGTAAGTACGATCTGGTGGAGCAGGGATTGGCAGAATTACATGCTGAGTTCTTCTTCACCGCTGTAAAGATTCAACCAGGGCGGCCCGCAGTCTTTGGGCAAATCCCGTGTAGCGCGGGCGCCCCCGCCCGCGAAGAGGCCACCGCACACTCGGCCCACAAATATTTCTTCGGCCTTCCAGGAAATCCCGTCTCCACCATGGTGACGTTCGAACTATTTGCGCGCCCAATGGTGGAGGCGCTGGCGGGCATGCTTCCACGCAAACTTGCTTTCCTGCACGCAAAATCAAAATCGGAAATCAAAAGCAAGACCGGACTGAAACGATTCCTGCCGGCAACCCTCTCCGGTGAATTCGAGCATGCGGAAGTGGAATTGGCGGGATGGCAAGGATCAGGAGACATCGCCGCCGCCGCGCGAGCGAATTGCTACATCGTAATCCCGCCAGATCGTGAGCGGATTCCGGCGGGAGAATGGATTCCGGTCATGATGCGGTAAAGTCCTTAGCTCAACGCTCGGCACAGAACGCGTTGAGGCAGATGTCCTCATCTGCCTGGCGGAGCGCATCTCCGCTGAACTTCGCTTGCTCCCTGGATCTTCAAGCCTGAATCGCCGCATCACGAGAAATCTCTTGCGTTCCGCAATGACAGATGTAACTCTCACTGCGGAGAAAACCACTCATGTGCTTTTCTGCAACAGCCAACTTTGTCGGCAGCGGAGTTCTGGGCGCGGTCGGCGTAGTCACATTGACGAAAGTGAAGCACAAGCGCGAGCTGCTTTTCGCAGCGCTGCCCACGCTATTTGCTATTCATCAGTTCATCGAAGGATTCGTCTGGCTCGGCCTGGACAGAATTCTCTCGCCAACGGTGGCGCACGACATGGGTGCGGCGTTCATGCTCTATGCGCAGGGACTGCTCCCATTCCTGCTGCCGCTAAGCGTGTATCTTTTCGAGCCGGATAAAAAGAGCCGCGCGCGCATGTTGCCATTTGTCGCGCTCGGCGTAGGAACGACGCTGTATATATTGTGGGCTTTGACAGCGTATCCGTTACAGCTATTCGTCAGAGGGAATAGCATCGTATACATCAATCAGGCGACTAACAATGCGGCGGTTGCCGTAATTTATGTGATTGCAACCTGCGGCTCGCTATTCCTCTCAAAGATCAAAATGATGGTAGTCTTCGGGGCGGCAAACCTGGCGATTCTCCTGGTCGTGATGGCATTCAAGCGCTATGCCTTCACGTCGCTCTGGTGCGCCTACGCAGCAATCGCAAGCGTGATCATCCTCGCCTATTTCTGGAAGAGCAAAGAGGAGCGGCCGTTCCGGTATGCGTAGGTGCTCGGAGCTCTACGCAGGATGCTAAAACTGTACGAGCGTCAACAGGCCAGAAAAGAACTTTCACGATTGATGAATGCGATCGAGTCCTACCTGACGCGCAACTGGATCAAAAATGACCTGGAAATGCTCAAAGAAGCCTTCCATTCCCAACAATCCAGGGACCGGCAGCTCATAAGAAAATGCCGCACGAGTCGCTACAACTCCACCCGGCAAATATAACGAGATGTCATGCATATAAATTCTATTGACGCCATTGATGCCAAGGGTTTCCTCGGCTTCTCCGCTTTCAATGTCGAATCCCATTGCTTTACCGATCGCAGCCTGAAACTGGCAGCGCGTGGCGCCGGAATCAATGATTGCTTCGAACCGCTTAGATCTCGGGGAATTGGCCAAGGGCAGCGCGATACTTACCGGAAGGACGGCTACGTAGTAAAAGCCGTAACCGTGAGAAGCTGGATACTTCTTATATGGCAGCCTCAGGCTCACACAGAAATTGGCATCCACACTTTGGGAATCTTTAACAGAAGAGGATCTGCAAACCCGGCACTCTCGCTATTCTTAACGACTTCCTCATACGTTGCGCCAACAGCCACAATCCTGCTCTCATCCTCAGACAAAGCAATCCACGAATCCATTGGGGCGGAACGCAACAGTTGCAGACGTTTATCTTGATTCGGCATATCCATCAGACGATTAACATTATCGGAAGGATACGCTGAGGTCAATCATACCTTCGGCCCGGTTAAGGGTTACCTTTTAGTAACAATGGTTTACATCTTCCCGCCAGTAAGAGCCGATTCACGATTGCAACCTGTGGCTCGCTATTTTTCTCGAAGACAAGAATGAAAGATAAAAATTATGGTAGTCTTCGGCGCGGCAAACCTGGCGATTCTCCTGACCGTAATGGCATTCAAGCACCACGCCTTCACGTCGCTATGGTGCGCCTACGCAGCAATCGCAAGCGTGATCATCCTCGCCTATTTCTGGAAGAGCAAAGAAGACCGGCCGTTCCGGTACGCTTCATAGACTGTTCTATCCCTGGAGTAGAGACGGTAGAAAGTGAATTGGCCCAAGAACGGGATCCCGCGCACGAATTGCTACATCGTGATTCCCCAGACAGCCAGCGGGTTTCTGGAGAGCGGGTTCCCGTAATGATGCGATAGGCGTGCTTCGCTGATCGCGACCTGTCATCTCTACGTGAGGACTTTGGGATCCATCCCATATACGCGGTCCGGCGGTGAGTAGTGTAATGGCGATTTATCAATACCGTTCCCATCCTCTTCAGCGAGCCACCCGCGATGCCCAGCCCCCCATTATCTTGGCAATCCTGTGAAGTTGACCGGGGTGACGCGTCCACTTTTCATATCCATCAACTCCAGCTGGAAACTTCGTGGAAGCTTCTGAAACCGACTAAATTTCCACTTCAAGAATACGGCTTTGTTGCCACCGACTGAAAGACGAAAGTCACTTGCATAACCGTTGTTTTTAGTTAGCTTCTCGACCCTACGCGACGGCAAATCGACGCGATAGACGTCATAGCCGTACCCGTCCTTTCCCTCGCTCGCCGCCATGAATACGATGCCGCGGTCATCGGGCGAGAAGTATGCCGATACATACTGCCGAGAAGGCGGCGTGTTGGGCAGGTGAAAAAGCAGGTTGCTGGGCTGCGGGTGAGGGCTGGAGAGAGAACAAAGCTCTAAGGACTCGCTCGTGGTGAATAGCAACTGCTTACCGTCAGAGGACAGCACAGGGGCCGCCTGAAGGTACGGTTCGCCATTGAAGTTGAAATGCTGGCGAGTGAGTTGGGTGACATTCCTTCCATCGAGAGAGGTCGAGAATAGATCGAATCCTTTATGGTTGGATTCGCCGGTTGTCCGGACAAAATAGATTGTCTGCCCGTCGCGAGAGAATCGAGGCCACGAGTCGTTTGCGCCCGACGCCAAAAGCGGGCGCGGGTTCTGCCCCGCGAGGTCGGTCAGCATGATCGTGTAGTCCTGCTCGTTCTTGCTGTAAGCGAACAGGACTTGGGTGCTGTCAGGAGAGAACGATGCTTCGGCCTCATATCCCTGCGCTGTTGCAGTTAATCGGCTCGCGCTACCAGTCCTCGTATCGACTTTGTATAAAGTCGAGGAGCCAGAGAGAGCCGAACCGACAAGGACGAACCTTCCATCATCGGATACGTCTTCCAGGTGAGCGGTGTTTGGTGATGGCTTGTTCGCTATGAATCATCCAGAGGCAGGCCACCGAAAAGAATCCAATCACTGCGGTCGTGCCGATGTTGTTCACCCTCCGTGACAAGCCAAGCCGTTTCGCGGATACCCTCCACCAGACGAGCGGGCCAATTACGAGATCCGCATAGACAGCATAGAGTGCAAAGATGACTCCTAACCAAGCCCCAGTTTCGCCTAGCTCGAGCCAGCGCGTTGCCTGGTTGACCAACGTAAACGCAACCGCGACAAGAATAGCGCCAAACGGCACAACGACGACCGTGGCGGCAGCCGCGACAAGTCCGTACAGGATTATGCCGATCTTTCGGGACATGCTTAACTTAAACGAGTCCATGGGTTGTCCGAACGCGAATCAGCTACGTGCCCATGCTATGTGAAACCTCATGTCGCGAACAGATTACCGGCGACTGATTGACGTGGAATGTACTTCTCGAGAGAACTACAAAGCCTTGGTTCACAGTGCCTCCCGGCGAGCCAATAAGGGGCAGCCCGAAGCCTTCTAGTATGATGGTCTTCTCTGAACGCCGAAGCGGCTCTCCCACTAGGACCGCGCCGGGCGCGCCTCCATGGTTGACGTCTCCGCCAAGTCCGCGCCGAAGCGCACCGCCGAAGCCAGCGCCTTCGTCGTCCTCAAGCCTGCAGTTCTCAAGGCCCTGCCGCAAAATCCCAAGGGCAATCCGCTAAAAGTTGCACCGCTGGCTTAAATCATGGCGGCGAAGCGGACTTCCGAATTGATTCTCGTGCTATCCGCCTGTTCCTTCCACGTTAATGTGACTCTGCCGCTATGCGAGGATGGGTCGCCATTCCCTCAAAGTGATAGCGGGAACGATTTCTGTTGCTTTCAACTTGGCTATTCAATTTATTTTCAACGATATGGATAAATCAAGTTATATCTTGATGTATCATGATTAAGGTGTAGAATAGAGCTCGAAACATGAGGTAGGCAAACCATGGCAGCTAAGACTGTCGTTAGCACATGATATGTCCGGTTGAGATAGCACGTGAAGTGTCCGCTTTTCGGGCGGCGAGGGTAGGAGATCATGCGCAGCATGATCTCTTACA